>Ga0209404_10000011_pt1 | contig 201519 bp, 161 predicted proteins | sample TroAtlMetagenome_2_FD_187447 | JGI IMG/M metagenome (GOLD analysis project Ga0209404, IMG submission 187447) | Marine eukaryotic phytoplankton communities from Atlantic Ocean - Tropical Atlantic ANT8 Metagenome (SPAdes) (version 2) | ecosystem: Environmental > Aquatic > Marine > Oceanic...
AGCGTCTAGATTTTGAAGAAATGAAGTTCAGCCTTTATTTTTTGGCGGCAGGTGATGATTTCTCTGATATTTCTGACGATGTAGACGAACGTACTCAGCAAACTTTTGGTCGCCCGGCCATGTTGGAATTAACCCACAATTGGGGCGATACTCCAGAAACAGTGGATTATCACAACGGAAATACAGAGCCAAAAGGTTTTGGGCACATTGGTTTTCATGTGCCTGATGCTGAAGCAGCATGTGCACGATTTGCATCACTAGACGTTCCTTTTCAGAAAGGGCTTAATGATGGTTCTATGAAAGGGATCGCATTTATCAAAGACCCAGACGGCTATTGGATTGAAATTTTCAACGCATCTAATGTATCCGCAACTTGCGCGCCCCATTTGAAGAAATAGGCGAGGCACGCGCTACGATACCATTTGCTAGTTGGGTTTTAAGTAGCAAGTAGTATCAGTAGTCACTGTTTACAAAAAAGGGTAGCTTAACTGAATAAGCTACCCTTTTTTTGTTTAGTGACCTTATGGCTCCCTAAATTATCGGGTTTTATTGTTAAGCCTATCCGTTCATTACTTCGCCTCTAACGTTAATTCCACACCGCTAAATGCGGTATGTAGGTCGTGCTGAGTATTTAGCAAGAATAAGCGATTCGCTTCAACTTCAGCTTCATTTGCCAAATAACCTTTCACCGCTTTACTGCGCGCGTCAGCCAGAAGAATCAAGTCACTTTCAGGGATATCAATGTTGTTACGTAGTTTGTTGTATCGGGCAATGCTTAATGCTCGATTTACACTTTCTTCGTTAATGACTTCCTTATTGTTATCAGCACTCTTTTGGCTCTGTTCATTGCCTGAATTTGCGAGTTCAGGGTAAAGCTGCGCCACCATGTTTTCATATTCTTGATTAAGGTCAGGTGTAAACACCTCAACATAGTAGGATAAAAGCGCATCGGCTAAAGGGCCTTCCAGTGGGATGCTACTGCCACTTATTGAGTCGCGCTGTACGCTGCCAAGGGTGTTGGAACTTTCATTTTCACCGCCAGCAAGAGAGTTTTCGTTAGTACTAACGTTGCCGGTAGTTGCAGATGCATCAGCATAGCCGCTTCTTGTTAAAAGTGTAGTGTTCAACTGACGTTGCGCTAGCTCACTAGCATCAGACATGGCGTTGACTGTACCTTCGATATTAACCCTAAGCCCTGGACGTTTTTTAAGGGCTTTGGCAAGGGTATTCAGTTTTTCTTGAGCGTCCTCATTGAGCGAATGCTCTCCAAACCCAAACTCAACGTTGTCGAGTTCGTCGTTACTGCCAACCAGGTTCGCAAGTAGCGAAAACGGTGCAGTAACTGCTTTGGTAATAATATTACCAATGGCATTGAGGATAATAGAGCCAAAGCTAAAATCTGGGCTGTCGATATCGCCAGACACATCCAATCCCAAATCGATAACGCCGTTTCTGTCTTCTAATAACGCAATAGCAAGGCCAAGCGGTAAGCTTAATGCCTGATCAGAGTTCGACTTTTTGCCCAACGTTAATTGGTCAATAACAACATGATTTTTACCTTCCAGCGCCTTACCGTTTAGTTTGTATTGCACAGCCAAAGACAGCAAGCCTTTGTCAATGTAGTAGCCCATGTAGGTGCCTGAGTAGGGGTTAACTGAAGTCAGTTCGGCGCCTTTGACTGAAAAATCTAAATCAAGGTCTATATCATCTTTTAATGGGTGAATAGTGCCTGCTAGTTTGACCGGAGCATAGTTGTCTATCTTTCCGGTGATATCCACATTGGCAGGGGAAGTTGAGCGAGAGTCAATTCCCAATACTTTGCCATTTAAACTTTCTATAGCAGACGCAAATTTGGGCGTTAGTGAATGGTCAGCAAAATACGCTTTGCCGTTTTCTATTGATATGGTGTCAACGGCGATGGCCAATTCGTTGGCTTGTGAAGGCTCAGCTGTAGTGCCCGCAGGCACGTTTGCGTTTGATGCTTTCGACGTGGTTGCGCTGCCAGTTTCGCTGGAACTTTCACTGTCAGCGGACTTGTCTGATGAAGCGACAATCAGCTTACTCACATTGGTCTGTTTAGCTTCATCAATAATAAGTCGTGCAAATGGCGCTTGTAGGTGAATGTTGTCTGCGCTTAGCTGGTTCGATGCGTGGTCAAATTCGATGTTGTCTACATTTAAGGACTGCCACTGTAGTAGGGGAGAGCTGGCGTCATCCAGTACACTTAAATTATCAATGCTCATGCTAGCCTTAACGTTTAGTGAGTCGATATTGTCTTTATCAGTTGCGTCGTTAAATGCCGCGTTAAACTCAACGTTTAGATTAAATAGCCCTTGTTCAAGGGTCACATTTGCGTGGGGGGAAACGTACTGCTGGAACTGACTTAGCACCAGTTGCTCAATCGCTGCTTTACCCTGCACAGTTTGTTCTGCAATAACTACGCTGCCGCTACTGCTTAGTGCACCTTTGGATGTGTCGCTAAACGTCTGTGGGTCGGCAGAGACATGTAAACTGGTGGTGTAGGAAATAGGTTTAGAGAAGTCAGTAGTGACTTTTCCGCTTTTAATATTGAGGTTGCTGATGCGGTAGTAAGTACCGTCACTTACGCTACGCTCTAAAAGGTCAATGCTACCGTCATTAAATGCAAATTGGTGAAGTTCAACATACCACGAAGTGTCATGTGCGAGTTCATTTGTGTTGTCGATTGCTACGTTGGAAACATCCTTATCTTCTGTTTCACTATTTCCCTTTTGCGCTGCGCTATTACCTATATGCGCTGCGCTATTTCCTTCTTGCGCTGCGCGGGGATTAGCGTTAGCTGATGTAGCATCTGCCTCTGAGCTTTTTGGGGTAAACAGACGCTGTAAATCAAGCCCTGACTTGTCAAATAGACCCGACACTCGAACGTTGTCAAAAGCAACTTCAGCAATGTTAACTTGCTGTTCTAATGCGTTTACGTTTATATCGTGTATGGCAAACGCGGGTATGGCAATGATCTCTTGCGAACTCTTGGCGGTGCCTGTTGTGGCAGGCGAAGAACCAGCGTTAAACACAAGGTTGTTAACAGCAAATTCGCCACGCTCTAGAATAAACTGGAAGGCTGTATCTTGTTCAAAAACTTCAGCATGTAAGCTTAAGTTAACCTTGCCGTCTACTAAATCTGCTTCTATCAAATCTTTCGAAAGTGACCAAAGCGGCGTAAGCGCTACATCGTTTATTGCTATGTCTGTCGTAACTTTTAACGGAGATAGTTGAAACTCGCCATCAATGGCGATGTTACCTTTCTCTGCGGTGAGCAAGTTAAATTGATATTGGTTGAACGCTAACTTACCTTTTGATTGAGCACTCTCACTTTTATCGCTTTTAGGGTTAGCGTTTTTGTTGCCAACACTGCTTGAACTGATCAAAGCGTGAGTATCCAAATCTTGCAAGTCAACGCTCAATTCTGGGTAATCAAGTAGGGTGTTGGTCACCTTGTCTTCAATAACCACTCGCCCTTCGTTAAGTGCAAAATCACGTAAAGTAATTCGGGGAATTTGCCCTTCGCTAGTGTCATTAGGCTCTTCAGGTGCTTTTGTACTGCGTTTCTCTACGTGGGTAAGAATGTCAGAGAAGTTGAAGATTTGTGTGTCTTCACTTTCGCTTAAACGTGCAATGGAAACAAAAGGTTCGTCTATGGTTAGCGATTCAACGGCAGGAGTGAAGGTGAAAAGTGATTGCCAGAATCCAACGTCCAGTGAAACATTGCCTACGCTAAAGAAATGATTTTCTTGGTTCTGGATTACGGCGTTATCTTCGCTTTCATTTGAAGAGTGTATATTTGGATAGATAACAAAATTAGTCACTTCTATTTTTAGCAAGAAAGGGTTGATTGCAATATCTTCAACAGCAGCATCTCTTCCAGTGTTTTCTTTCACTATGTTGGGTAACTTTGCCTTTAATACCGCAGGCGTAACTACGCCGATAAGAAGCGCGTAAGTAAGGTAGATGAGAACAAGATAAGTGGATAGTCGAAACCATTTGGGCTTCGTAGAAAACCGAGACATTGCATTTTGCATAGGCGATTAGGCTGTGTATTTGAGTGTAAAAAGATAAACAGGAGTTGCTATTTCACCAAGCTAAAAGCCCCTGCAAAAAAGTTAAAGCGTATTAATTTGGATTGTAGAAGAGAATTAATACGCCTTAGACAGGTTACAGAGCGGTTAGCAAATTATCTAGGCCAGATTTAAACAACGCCTGTGTTTCTTCATCTGCATTTACATTTAAATACGAGCTGATTTGAGTGACAAAGCTGGCAATCATATCGGTTGAAAGGCCTAGCGCTTCAAATTGTTGCTTTAAGTCGTTTACCGATTTAAGTGTAGAGCTGTACTCTGAGGCCTTATTGAGTAAGCCTGATAGTGAAGAGCTTGAGCTTGCTGCTGAGTTACCACTAAGAGAGGGAACATCTTCAAGCAGGCTATCAATACCTGGAATGCTGCTTGCCAACTGGGCGTAATCAGCGCCTGAAAGGTTGCCTTGTACATAGTTCATAATTGACGCTATGCCACCTTCCGATTGGTTTTCAGACACGTTAAGGTTACCTGCAACTGAACTCACTAAGCTAGCCAAGTCGATATTAGATGCTGCGCTGGTTGCCATTTCAGTTAGGCTACTGGAAGTTACTGTCGATTCCGCTTTCTTACCGCCTAACAGACCTTTAAGCTGATCAATATTGGCACTAGCACAAGTAGTAAAAAAAGTAAGGGCAAGCACTGTAGGTGCTAAAACGATACGATTCATTATAGATTTCCTTTTTGTACACCAGCGGCGAAAGCCCGTCTGGAGTAACTTGATTGAAAATAACCATAGCAATTGCGCTATCGACTATTTAAACCTTCCATAAATTAGAAGTTTTCAGGTGTGTGAATACTCACATTCTAACGTAGTGAGGTCGTAAATTCTCTATAGAAATTGTAAAGGCACTTTACATTTTATAAGAGACTTAAGTGATCGAGTGGTAGTGTGCAGTAGGCAGGAACTAAGTCAATTAGACAAAACACTAAAAGGAGCGATACGCTCCTTTTAGTATTCTGATAATTTTGGGGCTTACTTGCTCTGTTTGGGTGGAACGATTATACGCTCTACATCAGGGGAAGCATTCTTTTCAACACTCGCCGTATCAAGAGAGGCACCAAGTTGATAGTCTAGCTGCACCAGAAGGCCGGTCTGCCTCACGCCTTTGCCACCTTGAATACGAGGCTTGTATTCCCATTGTTTCAGGGCAACTTTTGCACTTTTATCAAACACGCCAGCAGGTACCGATTTTACTACTTTTACATTATCTGTAGCGCCCGTTTCAGTAATATCGAAAGAGAGTACAACGAAACCTTCTACATTTTGCTGCGCTGCTTTTTCGGGATAGCTTGGTGGAACGCGTTTAACCGGCGATGCCTGGTTAATCTTAGCTTCAGGTTTTGTCTCTGCTACTGGCGCATTGGCCAAAGCCGTGTTGATGGTGAGCATGGCGGCAATTGAAAGTACGCCTGCAGCTACTACCTTATTGTTACGCATAGGTTGCTTTATCGCGTTTAAACGTTTGATCATATTCCTTTTTTCTCCAAAGGTTGGGTAAAGCCCGCGTGTAAAGTGCAGGGCGTCTGAACCATGCTCTGCACACTGCACGAGTGCTTTTGCATAGGTAAGTTTTTCGTTGTCTGTCTTGTCTTTCAGTACTGCGTGATCACAAGCCAGTTCTTGATTAATTCTGAAGGATTTTAGCGCAAGCCAAATCAGTGGGTTGAACCAAAATACAATAGCGATAATCAGCGCTAACGCGTTCCACAGGTGATCGTAATGTTTGCGATGCACGTTCTCGTGCTCTAATACCAGTGCTTGTTGTTGAATCGAAAATGCACTTTTAAATGAGAAGGGAATAAGCACCTTTGGGAAGATAAAACCAAATAGCATAGGTATGGTAGCTTTACTGGAATAGTAGGCATTGGTGTGGATAGCGTGGCGCTTTCCTATCGATGCCCATATTTTAAGATGATGCGCTAAGACATAGGCTGTAATTGCGCTTACGCCAATTGCCCATACAGTAAACCAGGTTTCAAACTCAACGGTGTTTAATGTGGGCTTAACGCCAACCACATAGCGAGCAAAGCTATTTGATGGAATGTTAACCAGCGACATTGGAAGGTTGTTGACTATGAGGCAAGCTGGTATCAGCGCCCATAGCTTATAGGTAAGCGAAGCCCCAATTTTATTAGTGAAAAAGTGTTCGCACACCATGAGTAAAACAAGCGCTAGCGACAAAATACCCTGCTGAGCAATAATCCAATCAATCATTGTTTTCTTCCCATTTCTTGATAAGAGCTTTGAGCTCGTCCACATCTTGTTTAGATAACGAGTTTTGGTTTGCAAAACCAGCAACCATAGGGGCGATCTTGCCTTTAAACAGTCGACTAACAAAACTCGTGGTTTCTTTCTTTGTATAGTCTTCTTTAGCAATCAGTGGATAATAAAGATACTGGCGCTGCTGCTTTTCAAACCCTAACACTTCTTTTTTTACTAAGCGGCCTAACAAGGTTTTGACGGTTTTTTCGTGCCAGTCTTTTTTGTCATTAAGTCGCGCAATAACCTCGTTCGACGTGGCAGGATGGTCGTCCCACAGTACGTCCAGCACTTCAAATTCAGCGTTTGAAATTTCGGGTTTGTCTGACATTTTACTCATAATTACGACGTCTGTTATTTTGATTACATTTGTAGTCCATATTTTTAGATTACACTTGTAATTATAAAGCGCAAGCTTTTTCTGCATATTTTTCAAACTGAGAGATAGTGTGAGATGGAGTACTACGCTTGGCGCTTCTTTGAAAGCGTTACGTTGGACGTATCAGTATAAAACGGTGAAATTAAGCTCGTTAGCTTCTAAGAACTCGCCGAGTATTCGTGCTTGTTGATTTCCACGTGGCACCATTACATAGCACGGCGGCTTTGGGGTTACTTCTTGTAAGTCGTACCACAGCGTATCCAGCACGTCGCTGCCGTGTCTCAAAAAGGTTTCACCCCAAGACGTCGTATAAAGGATGGATACATTCTCTACCGTGGCTTTTTGGCGTAGGGTGGGGAAGTTCACAATGGCAAAACATGCGGTTATGCGTTCTGGCGCCAGCAAGTCATTACGCGGTAGTGACGACACTTTGACAGGAGGAAAATACTTGCACAAATGCTTAAGCAAATCGTTCAAGTCTAGTTCGCTCACTTCACCGTAATTGTAATCGAGATAAACCTTACTGTTTGTATCTATTATTTTGCTCGACACAAGCCAGACCATCAGTGCAATGGCGCTAGTCGCTTGAGTAACTTTTTGTGAATCGTCGATAATGCCCGATTTACTCAGTAAATCACCAGCATAGGCTGACCATACTTCATCACCATTTTTGAGCTGACGCATAGCAATGGTGATTTTTTCGCAGTAAAGGCTTTCGTCAAAAGCGCGTCGCAAAAACTCAATTTTATCCGGCTTTTTAGCGTAATAGGTACTTAATCGGCGGCCCAGAACGGTCATGTCTTTTTGATCCATCACCTGTTGATGGTGACTAATCTCTTTGGAGATACGGCGATAACACTTTAATAAAAAGCGGTGAATTCGACGACTCAGCTGCACACGTTCATTGAATGTCCAATCTTGTTGGTTGTCCAAGTGGGCAAGCAGTTTGCGGCTCCACCCCCACTGTTTTGCGTACGAGGCCATAATTTTGCGTTTGAAATTCGCTTGCTCACCTTCTACAAGCGGGTGGCTCAATGTACACCCACATTTCAAATATAAACACTGCTGCAATACAGCAATATCTTCCGCCTGACCATTGGCTTTGTAATGAGCGATGAGTTCGTCAAACATGAGTGCGTAGGGGTCGATATCTGCAACATGCCCTGGAGCTTCAGCACCGCGGTGTACATGCTTTTTCAAAAGGTTGCACAGTGGTTGTCCGTGAGAGATATTGGCAAGGTATACTTCAAGCTTTGCCATTTTTAATACGGACTTGAATGGCGAGTCCATGGCTTTGCCTAATTGCCAGATGGCGGCGCCAAAAAGTTCGCTTGCGTCTAGTCGCTCTAAGTGACCCAAGTCCATGAACCAGTCTACGTCTGGTGAGCCGCCTTTTTCCAAACTATTGTAAATAGCCTGATACTGCTTCTCTGTTGTTTTCTCTGGAGTAAGCCACCAAAACGGCGCTTTGCCTGCTACTACTATATTGGTGTTGTAAAACTCAGCTTTTAGAAACAGGGCTTGCGCCGAGCCCGCGCTTTCACCTTCAGCGACGCCAAAATCGTTTTGCTTAACTTTATCTATCTCAGATAAAAAGAAATGCACTTCAATACCAAAGGTGCTATCCGCCCATTTTTCAATGGCTGTTAGCTTTTGTTGAAGTAAAGTCAGCTCAGTAGTCGAAAAACGTTTGCCGTCAATACACACCCAAAAATCAAAGTCTGAGTCGTCAGTCTGAGCAATAGTCCCCACACTACCCATTAAAACCAGTGCATCAACCGCCCGCTGTCTTGGCCAAATTTGCTTAATGTCTGAAAACAAGTGACTCTGTGCAGGAAAACAGCGCTGCAAAGCTTGTTCTACATCAGGTCTAAACGAGTAATTGTTGATACCAAATGGAACGGTTTCATCCGAGGTGAGTGGGGCCACATATCCTGGAAGGGCTTCGTGGTTAACATGTACAAGAAAGGGAAGCACATGAAAAAGCGGCCTGTGCTTTTCAGGCATGAGCGTAAGTGCACGCTCAATACGTGATTTGTTGTATCGCAATACGCGCAATAACCTAATGGTTAGGTTTTGCTGAACGGAAAGCGGCTGTTGCGCTGCCATTATGTCAATCTGCACTTCATCATGCAGCCAAGCATAGCGTTATTTCGCGTCGACTTCCTCTAATTTCGCACAGAAAAAGTGATTCTTAATTTGTGATATTCGGTATTTATCTGCTCTCGTGTAAGAGGGAGGTAATGAATAGTGACTTATTCACTTTGTAAGATTGCCCTTACTGCTTATCAAATGCATCAATTATCGCATCAGTTTTACCATCGGTAGAAAAGCCGAACCCGTTTTTATTGAATATCAGCGTATTGTCAGACGTCACTGACGTGCGGGCTTCTTTTAAAAATGACTGGATAGTCGCTTCGTCAGTGCCTTCCTCTTGTAGTGTTGATGCAAATGACGTGGCATCTCCCCATTCTTTGAACTGAGACAGACGAGATGTTTGTTGAATAAGCGACGTAAGATTGGTGTCCTTTTTTAGGTACTGTTGTAGGCGCAACGTGGTTTTATCAAGCTCTTGCTCGCCCTGACTGCTTTCAATCACCAGCTCGCCTTTACTCACCGTTAGCTTTGTATCGTCTGAAATACCAAGTTTTGCCGCTAAATCACTTAATTCCGAGGCAAGCTTTTGCCGATTAAAATCGAGGTAGTTTGCAATTGTGTTGCCGTTGAGTGAGGCCTCGCCGCTTTCTATTTTTTCAAGATATGTGTCAATTTGATTGCCCTGTAGTTCACCATTAAACGCACTGAACGCATCACCGAGAGCATTAGCCTGCTTGGATTTTTCTACAACATCTTGAAGTGCGCTTTGGGCATTTGCTGTGTCGCCCAAGTAATTGAATAGTGAAGGTGAAGATGACAAGTGGCTGTATGTGGTATCCATTTCTGACTCTGTGTAGCTCACTTCATAGCGTGGGGCATAAAAGTGGGGGACCTAATATAGGCATTCATACGCAAAATCAGCGCCAAGTTCATCGTTATGAAGAGTTTTTATGGAGTAAGGGCTCTTGCGAGCCCTTAGCGAAGAAGTCGGTTCTTATTGGTGACCCAGATGTGAGCTATCTGTTAGACGGATATTGCTCAAGGAGCTTGATGACGAGTTCATCAAGTTTATTTTGAATGCTGATACTGTCTTTCGACTCCAGCTCTACCGCTCCCGACGCGCTGTAAACAAATGTACCGTCTTTAACCATGTCAATTTGAAGCCCTTGTTGAAGCGTGGTTTGCTCTCCAACCGGAATGCTAAAGATGCTGCCCAATGAAATGCCGCCAGAGCGGCCGTAGCTTCCGGTGCCCAGCCCTAGATTCAAGGTGGTGCCATCCTCTTTAGTGGTGGTGGAAGGTAGGTATCCCACCGCGATATCGGCGTCCTCCTCCGAAGATGGGGTGAGGCCTTTCTCAATGAGGCGCTGGGTAATGGCTGAGGAAAGATGATTGGCCAGCGTTGCGTTGATTGGGTTTAGAGGAGGCTGAATATAGAACGTTTTAATATCGGCAAAGTTTTGTGTTTCATCCATATTTACCTGAGGCTTACTGCTACTGCATGCGGCAACCACGACCATACATGCTGTTAAAAGTAGCACTTGTTTCAAATACTTTGCCTTTTGCATTAAACCAGTTTCACGTTTTTTCATCATACTGCTGTGCATAATTTTCAGTAAAGTTTGTTAGCTCTTAACTTAAACGAAAGCATAGCGTGTTTTGGATCTCATAAGTGGTAAAGCAAGTTTCACCGCTTGATTTTCGTCAGCCTGCATAGATAAGCCGCTAAAAGGTGTTCCACATTCACAATAAGACCGTATGCTTTATTCCATTCAGTTTTGTTAATGCGCACCGCTTTGTGGTGTGTGCTGACAAGCTAAGCCACTAATTAAAGGTAAAAGGACATGAATACAAAGCGTATAAAACTAGGGGTACTTGCCACGAGTGTCGCCGCACTTTTTTCGGTAAATGCAATCGCGCAACATTCACCAGACGCGAATGTTGAATTAGTGGGTGACATAAAGGGCACGCAAATTACCGGTGTTACGGTAAGTAATGATGGTCGTGTATTTGTGAATGCGCCCAACTGGCGTGACGGCGTTCGCTTTTCCGTAGCTCAGGTTACCGACACCGGAGAATTTGTCGCTTACCCTAATAGCCAAACAAATGAATGTGTGGCACAAAGCGAAGTAAGAAAAGACTGCTTTTTAGCGGTGCAGTCAGTGGTTGCGCACAAGGATAAGCTGTATGTGTTGGACACCCGAAACCCCAAGTTTAAAGGTGTAGTGGATGCACCTCGCTTATTTGTTGTTGATTTAGCCTCAAGCGAGATAGAAGGAACCTTGATACTTAGCGAAGACGCTTACCATCCTGATTCGTACATTAATGACTTGCGAGTAGACGAAAAAACGAATCGCATTTATATGACCGACTCGGCTCACGCGGGTTTAGTGGTATATAACCTTGATGACAATACCAGCTATCGTATTTTAGATAACCATAAAACCACTAAAGCTGAAGTCGATGCGTTAAGTATTCAGGGCAAACCCTTTACTATGCCTGTTCAGTCTGACGGGATCGCGCTAGATACGTTAAACGACACACTATATTTTCACGCGTTGTCTGGTTATTCGCTGTATGCCATCAACACATCTGACATCGAGAAATCGTCAAATGACGTGTTGGCAGAAAAAGTGCGAAAAGTAGCGACGACAGGCGCACCAGATGGCATGATTTTTCATCAAGGTAATGTTTATTTGGCCGACTTGGAAAAGCAAGAAGTACAGTACCTTACGCCAAGCCTAGACCTTCGCACCCTTGTGAAGGGTGATGTGGTGAATTGGGCTGACACCTTTAGTATCTACAACAATGCGCTTTACTATACCAATAGCAAAATACAAGATGCGGGTAGAGATGTTAGCGACATGATATTTGAAGTGTATAAGACAGCGCTACCTGCGCGTTAAAGTTCGAGGAATTAGCAATGAGCATCACAAAAGGGATTGGCAGCGCGTCACTGGGGTTTGCAGCAGCACTCATAGTAGCCGGGCAAGCTTCAGCTAAATCAGATTTTGATTATGGCCCTGTGTTTGACACTTTCGGCAAGCATGCTCATGTTGAGGGCGTAAGTTTTCCTGAAAATCAGACATTCAAGGTTGCGTTTGACGTAGCCAAAGCGGCAAGCCCTGGTGAGGTAAACCGCAAGTTTGAATCACTGGCACGCTTTATCAATATGCACGTAGCCAACGGCGTTAAGCAGGAAAATCTTTCGCTTGCGCTTGTCGTTCACGGCTCTGCCACAGAAGAAGTGCTTAAAACTGCAAACTTCAAAGAGCGTAAGGGCTTACCTAATGGAAACGAAAGGCTACTTGTAGCGTTGATGGAGAAAGGTGTAGACGTAATAGTGTGTGGGCAGTCTGCCGCTGCCCATGGCGTTGAAAAAAATGCGTTGATAGACGGAGTGAAAATGGATTTGTCAGCCATGACAGCCCACGCGCGCCTGGCACAGAAAGGGTATTCGGTTAACCCTTTTTAGGTTGTGAGTTAATTCCTCTTGCGCACAGGAGCTTAACTATAGCTCCTGTACATTGGCTAGGTAGGGCCTGTTGACCTTTGCTGTACATTTTTGCCGCGGTCTGTGTGCCATCTAGACAAGGCGAATGTTTGACGGTTTAGTGGTTCTAAATCGAGAACATTCAACGCAGTATAGATGGCACAAAGGCGCTGCCCGAAGGGGTCGTTATGGAAGCCTTTTACTCTTTGTCACAGTCCTTTAACTTAGCCCGCTAGGCTTGCAGGACTGTTTCGCGATTAAAAGGCTTCCATTTAGACCAAAATTCGTACACCAAAGGTCAACAGGCCCTAGACGATACCTGCCCAAACGCAATAATTTTCTCAAACGGTGTGGTGTCGGGTAATGTACCTAAGGCAAAACCACATGCATTGCCAAGCCTTGATTCACAGAAGGTGTGGGCAATGTCGATAAGGGCGTTGTCGTTATCGAGTGACGTAGCAAGAAGTGAACATGCTTGTAGCGCTAGCGCCATTTGTTCTGTTAAATATCGGCTGCGCGTTTCCATATTCTGCGTGTTTGATAGCTCGTCGAATAGCTTACTAAGATGAATATCATAGTGCTTGTTTTTGCCTGCTTGTGTTTTAAGCTCACTAAACAAAGCCTCTTTAACATTGGGCTCTTTGGCGAGTGCGCGCAGTACATCTAAACATTGTACGTTTCCACTTCCTTCCCAAATGGAGTTCAGAGGCGCTTGGCGATAGAATCGTGGCATGGGGTTTTCTTCAACGTAACCAATACCGCCTAAACACTCTTGAGCTTCGTTAACAAACATAGGCGTGCGTTTACAAACCCAGTATTTTCCAATGGCGGTGGCCAGCCTTGCCAGTGCAGCTTCATGATTATCGCTCGATGCACTATCAACCGCTTTGGCAACGCGCATAGTGAGTGCAGTAGCAGCTGCACATTCAATGGTGAGGTCTGCCAACACATTTTGCATTAAAGGCTGATTGACTAAGGTCTTGCCGAATGCGTCGCGATGACTTACGTGGTGTAAGGCGTGAATCAGTGATTGTCGCATAAGTGCTGATGAGCCAATCATACAGTCTAACCGCGTAAGCGACACCATATCTATGATCACCGGCACACCACGGCCTTCTTCGCCAATCAAATATGCCGTGGCTTCCTGAAATTCAACTTCAGACGATGCATTGCTCCAGTCACCCAGCTTGTCTTTCAAACGCTGAATTCGCACGTTATTGAGTGCACCATTTTCCAACAACCTTGGTAGTAAAAAACAGCTTAGTCCGCCTTCCGCTTGCGCAAGTATAAGATGAGCGTCGCACATGGGGGCTGAGAAAAAGAATTTGTGCCCTACGATATGGTAACTTCCATCAGCCTGTTTAACCGCTGTAGTGGTATTACGCCTAACATCCGACCCACCTTGTTTCTCAGTCATCCCCATACCAATGGTCAGTCCATGTTTCTGACTAGCTGGCAGGGAACGAGGATCATAAACACCATTAATAGTTTTCTCTAGGTATACGGGTGGCAGCTGCTTTCCATACCGCATGGCCGGAATAGCTGCGTGGGTCATGGTCAGCGGGCAAGACGTGCCAGACTCAGCCTGATAATGCATATACATTAGCGCCGCCCTGAAGGTGTGTGCGCCTTCAATGCCTTCATGCTTCCACGAATAGTTGTGTACATTGTGCTGCATCGCACTTTCCATAAGCGCATGATAGCTGGGATGAAACTCAACATCGTCAATGCGGCGGCCATAGCGATCGAATGTGTGGAGAGTTGGCTTATTCTTATTAGCAAGCTCTCCGTGAGCCATAAGTGCATCCCCCGCGATTTGACCATACTGGCCTAATAACCCTTCGTCATGCTGGTGGGATGATGGCAAATGCTGCTCGACTAACACGCGCAGTAAGGTGTCATCACGCCATAAATTGTAGGGCGTGGAAATGGTGGGTTGGTTTTCTACAACGTGAGTAACAAATCGATTTGATGAAGTCATGGCATTTCCATTTGGTGAATATTCAAGGTGTACCCTTGAAATGGGCTTTTACGTTAAAGGGCTACGTTAAAGCACTATTTCCAAGTACTACCTTAGAACATTACATTGATAGTTGTAAATTGATATTTCATGTAATATTTGTGCACGGCGCGTGTTTATATAATGATGAATGCGTATATGTTTGGCCTTAAGCCAACTTATATTTTAATTAAAATTACGTCCTATCTGAGACAAAGAAGTAAATAGAGTTTGCAATTAGAAAAACAGAAAAAGCCCAATGCAAGAAAGCTACTGCTAAAGCTATTGGGCTCCCGTGACAATATTCAAATGAATGCCAGCGTAGCTGTTCGCGTAGGGGCGCTGTTTGGTATTTCTGAAAATAACATTCGGGTAACGCTCACGCGTTTACAGTCTGCACAGCTTATTACCTTGGTTGAACGCGGTTTTTACAAGCTGGGCGACAAAGGCATTCGTTTTGCAAAGGAAATTCATCAGTGGCGAGAGGATGAGGATGGGCTTGTACCCTGGCAAAACGATTGGGTTGTCGCTCAAACCAGCACGCTTCCTAAAAGTGATAAAAAGCAGCTCAGAAATAATGAACGAGCGCTGAAGCTTTTGGGGATGAGAAAGCTGACAAACGACGTTTACCTCAGACCGAACAATTTCTCTGGCGGAGCAGGCGAAGTAAGAGACAAACTTTACACACTTGGTCTATCGAAAAAGGCGCTCGTGTTTAGTGCCAGTGACTTTGACACTAAAGTACACAGCAGGGCGATGGGATTATGGAGCCACCTAAACCTAGAGGCACTTTATAAAGACGGATGCATCGAAATAGAGGAATCCCTTGCTCGATTAACGTCTTTACCCCTTGAAGAAGCAACCAAAGAATCTTATGTGATAGGAGACAGGGCGTTATACCACTTGGTGTTTGACCCCTTATTGCCATCGCCACTTGCAGATGTAGCAATGCGCGAGCGCTATCGTAATCTAGTAAAACGGTACGATGATGCGGGCGCACAAATTTGGCATCGCTTTTTAAATCAAAACTAAGCGAGATTAAAGGTAAACAGCTCAAAAAGAGGGTTACAGATACGTTACACACAGTTGAGCGTAAATTTCACATATAGATGTATTGTGTGAGAACAGTCAGAAAGATGAGACGGTAAGTAATTATTTGGCCGCATAGAACGCTAAGTGTAATTAGCTCTAATGGAAGTAGCGTAAATGGAGAGAAGATGACCGCATCAAGACCGTTATTTAAGCATATTCGCAATCATACAGCGCTTTTCAATGAGCTTTCTCAGTATCGAAACGCCGATGTAGATACCTTAGGGTTTACGGGGTATGAATTTCATAAAACGCCAAAGTTCGTAACCGAAGATGGGAGTCGGCTTACCATCGAACCAGAGAGAAGCATTGTACTGCCTAAAGTTCATGCGTTGTCGGGTTTGAAGAATAAGCTGACACAGGCTATTCCCACGTTACATATGGTTGAGCATAGTGAAATAGGCTATCGCTACCCAACGGCAGCGTTGGCTGGGCTAGACGCGCCATTTATTAAACGTATGCGTTCAGAGTATTTTCACAAAGTGGATGAAGATAGAAGTATTTGCCGCCCTGTGAATTTGTCGTTCGGAATTAAAAGTCGCGGAAAAGCTGACAACCGACAAGAATACGAAGTGTGGATGCCAGACGAAGCGCCAGATCAAAATCCGCTTCCTTTGCTCATCAATGCCTATGGCGAAGACTTACCCGATGATGTAAGACACTTTGTTGAACAACCCTCGAGAGTACACGGTTGGATGGGGGTTAAGCGGGCAGCATTTGAAGCGCTTTACACAAACAAGCAACATTGTGGTGATTTGATAATTTGCGTCGCCATGAGTGTAGACGCCTACAACATTGGCGCTAAACCCGATCTAGCTTATTCTCCTGAAGCAGAAAGCTCTATTGCTGTAAGCAACGCAGAGTTTGAGTGGGAAATAGAGGGGTACTATGCTCCGCGAGGCTGGGCGTTTGACCACGATGAAGTGTGGGCAGCAATAAATCACACGTTAGAAGCTATCAATGCGCCGCTCGATGATTTATACGGCAACGAAATTATTCCTATTGCCGAAAGTAAAACGGAGCGAATTTTGTCAACATTGCAATCACTGGGCGTTAGGCAGGAAGAAGTAGACGAACTTAATCTTCAGCCTTGGGAGTTCATGCTAACCGAAAGTGAGCATAGGGTTAAAGCGCACGATCCCAGCCGTTCAGTTAATTTGTTAGGTAGACTAAATCGACTCTTTTACCAACCAGAGCAGCAGCTGCCTTCACTAAATTGGATGCATGATCTGATTTTATAGGTTTAAACTTTTAAGATTACTCTACTGTCCGATTTTATTTCATATCGTTCACAAGGCTAGGCGCGCTGAAAGCAATTTCATGCGCGCTTTTTTATATTCCTTCTGAAGTCATTCTGTAACTAAAAAGACTTATATGTAAAATTTTATATAAAATATGTTGGTTTCTGTAAATAACTTTCAGTTTTGTCGTGATCTGTCTGTTTATTTTGCTATTTCTGTAATTAAATTACGAAAAATGCTTTATTTTTTGAAAGTATTGTTCATAATGTATTCATCGCTCAGGTGATATCTAATTTAGTTACAAAATAGGAATTCAAAAATGAAACTGTCTACTTTCGCTATTGCGCTAACATTATCTGTTGCTGCCACTCAATCTTTCGCAAAAGATGTCGTACTAAAGCCAATTAACGACAACATCGAAACACAAGCATGTTTAACTGCTGCTGAAGATGGTTTTGGTCCTGCATTGCGTCTTATCCGTTCAAAAGGTTTTAACGCAGAAGAGTTCAGTGCATCTGTACGTTGCAACGGCGAATCACTTCGCACTTTTGCTTACATGTACAAAAACAACAAGGCGACTGAAAACGCGAAAACTGTAGCACTTGTTGCTAAAAATCAAGATGTTGCGTCACAGGCTTGTCTAGAAGCGCTTTCAGTAGGTAAAGAAGCGGCACTAGCGAAGTTTGGTTTGGAAGGTGAGAACATTATTTGTAACCACAAAACAATGTCTGATTTCGTTCGCGAATACAGTGCAGAGAACGTAGTTGTTCGCACTGCTGCTGAATAAGACTGCGTTTTAGGATAGCAACCTACTGCTAATATTTAGTACAGTTTCATGGCCTTTCGCTTGAAGGGGCGAAAGGCCTGACACTTTACGCTTCGCTTGATTTAATTCTACGTAAGTCTTCTCGCATCGGCCAACCTTTATCCGCACCGTTCAGTTTTTTCATTTCGTATAGGCCTTAAAATAGGCGTAACGCTCCACCTATAGTTATTGGTTTTCATCTGAATGAATCAAATGAAACTCAGTTTGCCTGCCATCTAAATAGGTTACTGACTGACCGTCAAAAAATGCATCTTCTTCCAGCATAATTCTAATTTCTTTGTTCCACTCTTTAATAAAGCTTGCTGCATTGAGTTCTATCGAATAAGCCGTTTGTGCAAACACGGGATAGTCACCTTGAACTGGTACTCCTTCCTGTGCATCCCACATTCCTATCGTTGGACCTGCCGCGTGCCCATGAAAACCAAGCGGGTGGGTGTAAATAGCGGGCGTAATGCCTTGTTCGATAGCCTGCTGTCGCGACATACTCAAAATAGTGTTACCTGTTCTGCCTACTTTAAAATTACCGGTCAGAATGTCCTGCAACTGGTTTCCAGATTTAAGTGCTTCCTTAAGTGAAGCTGGCGCGTCTTTTTCACCAGGCTTTAACACGTAAGCATGCTGCTGTTGATCAGTATTAAGTCGAAGGTAAGTAATGCCGAAATCGACATGAATGAGATCGCTCGGCCGAATGATGTTTTCACCAGGACGCTTGCTAAACGCGGTAATTTGGTCGAAGACTTCACTGTCTTTACGTTGAATTGAGACAGTAGGATGAAACCAGTTGGTCAGCCCTAAAGCGCGCGTTCGATCACGCAGCCACCACACCACATCGTCTGTAGTTGTCACGTTAGGGGTTATAACTTCATTTGAAAATGCCGTTGCTATAAGTGAATGACCAATTTGAGTAAGTACCGGATAATATTGCATTTCAAGGTCACTGCGCGTTTCCAGCCAACCGATTGAGAGTCTTTCGCCACTTACAACGCGGCTTTTCAGCGCTTCAGGAAGTACGGCCATGAATTTATCGTGTTCGGTAGAGGTCATGCCATCAGCGAGGGCAAATGAATCAGACGTATTAATGGCAATTTTAGCGGGATTCCGGGCTTCGATAACGTGCTTCAATGCCTTCCACTGGTCGGGTTGTGCTTCCTTATCCCACGCTTTTTTAAATAGTGACCCTACCGCATATCTTGCAACGGCCAAACGTTCTAGCGGTTGACCATTGCCGGGGTTATAAATGACTAACATGGTATGACGTCGTGCGGAAATCCAAGTAGAAGGTAACATGGTTTTTAAAACGGGATCTTCGTTGTATTCCCGGGACATTAACACCCACATGTCGATGCCTTCACGCTCCATAATTTGGGGCAGCACGGAGTTGAAGCGTTCAACGGTGATCTTGTCAATCAGCTCGCTTCGCTGTTTCATACTAAGAATGTTATTCGCCCATGCGTTTGCCGATAGGGACAACATTACTAAACCTAAACTTATCGCTAGTAACTTTCTCATCCATGTTTCCTGTCTATTATTATTAAAATGATCACAGTGCGCGTCCATTTTTAGTAAACAAACCTAGCAAACAAAAATACAAAGTAAAACGCGCACGAGTGAGGTAACGTTAATCTAACACTAAATTTGAAAGTTCAGCTAGGCGTATCACTTAATAGCCCTAGTTATATGAAACGACTTCAATCTCTATGTTTTGCTGAGCCATGAAATAAAAGCGTCTACCTGGTTCATAATCGCCATGGCTAAAAGTATTGAAATTTAGTGCCAGAACCCGCTGCTCTGTTTCGTCTAAATTAGGCACAACAATACCGATGTGGTTGATATTGGCGAGGGTTTTATAATCGCTTTCAATATCATTGATAGTTTTAGGTCTGTAAAGGGCGAGGTAGTCTTTATCGTTTCCTACGTGCACCGTGTAGCCGTCATTTTTGGCGCCGCCGCTCCACCGTACTTTCCAACCAAATAGCGTACAAAGTAAGCTGGCTAGCTCATCTGGGTTTTCAACGGTGATATTCGCGTGCTCTAAGTATGCAGTTGTCATGTGTTTTTCCTTGTGTAGATAATCAACGAAAAACAGCTTAATATCTAAAGCTAACTTTAGATCAAGCATTTTTTACCCGTAATTTGAAATTGGAAAAAGGGCGTTATGGCACCAGAACCTATGGTAAGCATTGGCTTTATTGCTAAACGTACTGGCAATGCTGTTTCATTAATTCGCTATTATGCCAACGAAGGGCTTATTCCTTCTGTGCGCACAAGTGGCGGAAATAGAGCCTTTCCTCGCTCTGTTATTCGCAGGGTTTCTTTTATTTTAATAGCGCAAAACATGGGTTATTCCCTTGCTGAGATAAAGAGTCTGTTGTCTACACTTCCAGACAACAGAACGCCAACACAAGCTGATTGGGCAAAATTAAGTACGGTGTTTAATCAGCATATCGAAGCAAAAATTGCAGCGCTGACCAGTTTGAAGACGTCGTTAGAAGGCTGTATTGGCTGTGGGTGTTTGTCATTAGACCGCTGTAGGCTTTACAATACCGACGATAAAGTGGCAGCCCAAGGTAGCGGTGCCCAGTTGCTCGATGAAAACGTGCAATCCCAGTTCTTAGTTTCACACAAAAAGTAGCGCTTCATGCACCCAAAAAATCTTCACAAGAACGGCTATCCTATGGATACGCTGTGCCAGACATACCCAGCGCTCAAGTCTTTTCTCGTTCGTGCTAAAAGCGGCAATACCAGTATAGATTTCACCAGCCCAAAAGCGGTGAAGGTGCTTAATGCGGCCTTACTTCATCACTACTACCGTCTTGAATATTGGGATATTCCTGATGGCTATTTATGTCCCCCTGTACCTGGAAGAGCAGATTATATCCACGGTATTGCTGATTTATTAAAATCAACGAGCAGCAGTGCACAGGGTGAGCAGAGTCAACAGGGGAAAGATCAAAACGTTCGTGGGCTTGATATAGGCGTGGGCGCAAATGCTATCTATCCTATTATCGGCGTTACAACCTATGACTGGTCGTTCGTAGGGAGTGACGTTGACGACGTCGCAGTAAAAAGTGCTAAAGCTATTGCTAGTAAAAACAGTGTGTTAGCCCATAAGTTCCAAGTGCGTAAACAATTGAATAGAGCAAGTATTTTCAATGGTGTGATTAAAGAAAACGAACGATTTACTTTTACGATGTGCAATCCGCCGTTTCATAAATCTGCACAAGATGCGCTGTCTGGCACACGAAGAAAAACATCCAATTTAACTCGCAATAAGCAGAAACGTGCTAGTGGAAAGTTCTCCGATAATCGAGATCAAGGTCTCGGGTATCGTCCCCCCAATCTGCAAGGCAAACATGCCTCTAACCAAAGGCAGGGTGCAAACTTGAATTTTGCGGGTCAAGCTAATGAGTTGTGGTGTGAAGGCGGCGAGTTGGCCTTTATTCAACGCATGGTTAAAGAGAGTGTCTCTGTAAAAGACAATGTAGAATGGTTCACCTGCTTGGTGTCGAAGAGTGCCCATTTGAAACCAATTAAAACCAGTATTGATTATTATGGTGCAACCCAGTGCAAAGTGGTTGATATGGGGCAGGGTAGCAAGCTAAGCCGTTTTATTGCATGGTCTTTTGACCACTAATATCATACCAATGTTGATTTGACAGCTTATGTTATGTGAACAACTATATTGATGTTAGTTTGTATGTAATTATCAAAGTTTCGCTTTGTGAAATAACGCTTTGGGCGTCTTTATTTGTTTTTTGAGGGTCAATGAAAAGCCATCATTTTTCTGTATATAGCATCACCTGTTTGCTTCCCATCGTCGTTTTTCTTTTGACTTCCATCAATACTACTTCAGCATCTGAAAGCTACAGAGTTGAGCGATGGAAGGTGGCTGGCGCTCCTACCTATGATGAGGGTCAATACGTATCGGCTAATGGGCTCCCTCAAATATCCGTTAAGGCGATAGTCAAAGATAAAGATGGCTTTGTTTGGCTTGGTACAGAGAATGGCCTTGCTCGTTTTAACGGTCGAAAATTTGAGTTCTTCAACACCATAAATACTCCTGTGTTAGGGTCAAATTGGATCCACGATTTGTTTTTGGACAATACCGGCCGACTTTGGATAGTGACAGGCATTGGGCTGGTGAGTTTCTATGATGGAAAATTTGAAGTCGTTAACGCTAGTTTTGGTGATGAGAAAATAAGACAAGTTATTGCAGATAATAAAAGTAAAGTATGGGTGGTCACTGATTCGATTTGGTCATTTCAAGGCGACGAAGCAAAGTCATATGATTACGCAAAAAATACAATTACACATTCTTATTACGATGAACAAGACTTGTGGTTGTTGACTGCTAAAGGTGAGTTACTGCAAACGAACCTTGCATCGTCAGTAAAAGAAAAATGTCGCTACCCTTTAGGCGCTACAGCCAACTCCGAACGCTTCATAGTGCATGCAAATACAGCTTATATCTTGCAAGATCAAAAACTTCATCGCTTCAAGCTCTCTGTAGAGAACTGTCTGGTAACAGCTATGCCACCTACTACTGAGTTTACATTTAGAAGCATATTTAGCACTCATAGCGGTAAGGTTGTAGCAGTTTCAGATGAAGGTCAGTTACTCAACATTTCTTCGAATGCAAAGCCAACCATCCATAGCCTGACGCCATTTATAGATAATAATCTTTTGCTCGACACTAGCGTGCTTCTTAATGATGAAGAAACGTGGTTTCTCGGCACTAAAATAAATGGATTAGTCATTTTCTGGAAAACAAATCTTAGGCGTGAAGCGCCTAAACAAAATATATCTAGTGCGAGAGTATGGTCCTTCTTTAAACAAGAGGAAAATCTTTACGCCGCAACAAATAAAGGCGTGTTTGTAAAAAACGAAGAGGACAACTGGTCGTTAGCAGTTGCTACAAGTGCAATTGAAGGTAATGACGCTTACAGCGTTACTGAGCTTGATGATGAATTATGGGTGGGGACTCGCAAGGGACTTTTTAGGGGGCAAAGAGGGTCAACACAGCTCGAATCGATAGCCGAATTTACTGGGCTTCAGGTTAACACCTTCTACCACGATGGGAACGCGTTTTATGTCGCGACGACAAAAGGATTATTTCAGTTTTACGGGACCGATTTCAAGCCTATTTCAACTTTTGAAAACCAATCTGTTCGCAGTATCTTAAGAACGTCAGACGGCGTTTTGTGGGTTGGCACAGAGTCAGGTCTATTTGGTCTGAAAGACGGTAAATGGCAGGAAGTTGACTTACTTAGCGGCACGAGTGTTTTCGCCTCTTCGCTTCTTGAGTTAAACGATGGAAGGCTACTTCTTGGAACTTACGGGCACGGCTTATTAATGCTCGATGAGTCTAAACAGTGGCGCTCGTTCAATATCAAAAATGGCTTGCCGTTCCAAGACCTTTTCAGCGTTACAGCGCGCGGTGGCAAGCTTTGGCTGAGCGCTGCAAGTGGTATTGCTTATGTGGAAATAAACGACATTAGTGATACTCAATTGAAGAGTACGGTTGTGTTGCGGGATGACGGTACTTTCAGCGCGCGTACAGATTTACGGTGTTGTAACGGAGCGGGTAATCTGCGAGCTGTTGTATTTAAAGATATCTTATATTTACCAACATTAAATGGTGTATTAGCAGTACAAAATAGTGAGAGTCGAAAGCTAACAGAACAAGCAGTCATTACTGGCGTCTACGTGGACGGTAAACGGGAAAATAGTTATAGCAATCGAATTAGTCTCAACAAAAAGCGAAACGCAGAAATTATTTTTTCGCGCCCTGTTTTTTCTGCAGAGTCTGTTCCAGAGTACCGATACCGTCTAGACGATAGCGACTGGATTTATTCAGGTCCACGTGAAGAGGCTTTCTTGGCTAAGCTGTCAGCAGGTGAAACTACCTTTGAAGTTCAATCTAGACTAGAGGGCGAGGCTTGGTTACCAGGAGACACAATAGTTCTTTATGTAGATCCAAATTGGTGGGAATCTATATGGGCAAAGCTAATTGCCGCCTTAGGCTTGCTTGCAATTTTTTATGTCATTTACCGCCTTCGCATTGCCTCTTATCGACAACGAAACGAGGTGCTTGAAGCACGAGTCAATGAGCGTACTGCAGCATTTGAACGGGTCAATAAGGAACTTCAACAAAAAAACAAAGCGCTGGAAGAAGCGGCGATCACCGACCCGTTAACTGGGTTATATAATCGAAGAGCAGTTAAGCGTTTCGTACCTAATATTTTTGATTTAGTAAATGGAAAAGCAAAGCAAGTTGATACCTCAATTGAAATAGATAATGTATGTGCCATTTTTCTAATCGATCTAGACAATTTTAAACACTTAAATGACACCTATGGGCATGATAAAGGTGATAGTGCACTTTATCATGTCGCAAGAGCTTTGCAGACAGTAAGTCGCGATACCGACAAGTTGATAAGGTGGGGAGGAGAGGAGTTTCTGTTGGTCGTTCCTTCCATTAACTCAAGCGATATCGTCGAATTTAATAAGCGATTGCATAGGTCTATCGCATCGCTTCATCAAGTACTAGAGATTCCTGAGCCTATATCAATGTCTATAGGGGCGACAAGGCTTCCCTGGGAGAGTTGCACACTTGATTCAACAGTATGGGAGCATGCAATATTGATAGCAGACTGGGCTTTGTACCAAGCTAAAGAAAGCGGCCGTAACGTCACAATTTTCATTAATGCGTCAAGAGAAATGGCAGCGTGGTCAGACTGGAGTGTCGAGGGCCTTTCCAGCGCTGCAAGTGAGGGGCTACTGCTATCCTCAACGTTAGACAACGATAGCCCCGGCTAGTGCGAGCCTGCTTGATTAAAAGCTAAAGGTCTTAGATACACCAAACACAATACGTTCGTCGGCGGTATCTATATCAAGGTTCGTGTTTTCAGCAGCAATTTCAAAGTCTAATCCTTTGTAGCTTGTCTGATAGGCCAAACGGTAGTGATAGAAAGACGTGTTTTCGTCACGCCATACCCAGGTATCGCTGTCTAGAGAGTTAGATACATCAAAGCTAGCACGAAGGTTGTGGTTAGGCGCAAGCTCAAAGGTATGAGCAACCATTGCGATAGCGTGTTTTGCGCCTGTTCCAAAGTAATCCCACGTGTACCAGAAGTTTAGTTCTGAACTACCGTAGTCACTGGCATAACCAAACTTGATATACACCTCTGGGTAATTGCCATCACTTGAATCATCGCCACCGTGATAAGAGTAATAAGCGATGCCGTAGTCCAAACTCACCGTTTCGGTTAGCATTTGGTAACGACCCACGTAAAAATCCCATTCAAGGTTTGTATCGCCACCAAAATCTACATTAGATGCCCACGTGCCTGCATAAGTGCCGTTATCAAATGCTTTATCAACGCCGCCCTGAAGAGCCGGGTCGTTTTGCGTTTGGCTAACGCCGTTGAAGGTATAATCTGAAACCGCAGAGATATTGGCGCTCCAATCAGCGAATGAAGCTGAAGAATATAACGCTGCGACAATAGCCACTGTGAAAATATGCGTGGATGTAAAAAAAGAATTCAATTTTTTCATTGTTAAACACCTGTTTTTATCATTGTTTTATTTGGCCCGCTTCCTAGTTAATGCGCTCTTACGCAAGCTTCGGGCAATACTTACCCCCATTGGCTCAAAATGAGCCAATGTTAAGAAGGTAAAAAGTAAATGATTTAGTTAGTTGAGATTTTCTATCTTGGTAAAGTCGATTTTGTTTTCTTTCGGCGATGTTTTGATGGCCGTCACCGATTTAAATTTCTGACTTAGAATGAAAGCAAAGCAGCTAAAGAAGATAGTGATAACTAACGCACCCACCCACTGAATTTGCAAGAAGTCTAGTTTGAACAGCAACGTAAGTAGCGAAAGCGCCACGATATTGAGAGCAATGTAATTGCCTTTACCGATGCGTTCAACGGTCATGTTTAGATTATCTGTGTACAGTCTAATCAGTGAATCAAGTGAGTTGATCACAAAGACGACACCCACGCATACCATGGCTAAATTGGTTATCCCCTCAGTAGGAATACCGGCACTGTGATAGTGGTACAGTACTGAAAACCAAGCCGCAATCGGGATAGATGGAATGACCATCATAGCCAACATGACTTGATAAGTTTTAAGACCGCCCACGAAACGAGACGTAAACTGACCAATCATGATGCTCCAGCTGAACCACCAGAATAGATAGAACTCGTGATACTCATTAATGGGTAATACGAAGTTATCGATGTTCGCAAAGTACCCGCCAATAAGACCTAGGTTGGTAAAATAAGCCGTTATCTCACTTTCACCAAATACAAATGCAGCCGCCCACATGCCAATAATAAGCGCTATAAATACCCATGTGGTTGTTAGGCTTAAAATACGCACGTATTTAATGCTAGTGCTCGAATATACGGCAAAAGCAATGGCTGCAAACACGATCAAGTAGAACGCAGGCACGACAGATTCTCCGTCGCCTATCGACGGTAAATACCACGGAAGGTTAGACAGCAGTAGAAACGCCGTGAAAGCACAGGTTCCGATGATTACAACGTTGTTTACGAACTTAACAACCGGAAGCTCGAAGAACTTTACTTTCGGTTCGATTACGCAGAAATAAAAACAAGTAAGAAAGTAGAATCCCCAAATTAAGAATCCCCAAAACCCAAACTCAATGGCGAGCGGATTGGTGAAGGCATATTCAGGACTTGCGCTTATGTCAGCATAACCAGCAAATTCAGTGAGCGGGAACATAATAAGGCCCACGTCCAAACCTGAGGTAAAGAGAATGGCAATAAAGGTAAAGGTTCTAACTGGCGTTACGCCGACCACTTTCATGTTGCCCCATTTAAACAAAATATAGGCTACAGAAAGTAGAGTGAAAATAATGCCTGCACTAAGCCATACTGTCATTATCACCCTCCCAATATTGATAAAAATGAAACATGTTTTTTCCTTTTTTTCGTTATTAAACAGTCCACCCAACTACACATTAAAGCCTTATATTAAAGGCGGTATGTAGGCACTGTGGAAGGTGCGCTTGTTTTAACAACAAGCACACTGGTGCGAGCTAGTTTAAAAATTTAGCGTTGCTTTGTTTGCCAATGCGGGTGAATATCCACGGGTACATTTTGTGGTGGCAAAGCAGGTTTACCCAGAATGATGTCTGCCGCCTTTTCCGCCACCATGATGGTTGGCGCATTTAGGTTTCCGTTTGGAATTGTGGGGAAGATAGAAGAATCCACCACTCGCAATCCTTCAATGCCATGAACATTGGTTTGAGAATCTACCACTGCCAACTCATCTTCCCCCATTTTGCAAGAGCATGATGGATGGTAAGCGCTCTCAACGGCTTCACGCACAAAAGCGTCTATTTCTTCATCCGTCTGAATGTGCTCGCCAGGCTGAATTTCGCCGTCTCTGAAGTCGTCGAATGCTGACTGTGCGATGATTTCTCGTGTAAGTCTTACGCATGCTCTAAACCCTTCGATATCATCTGGATGCTGCAAATAGTTAAACAAAATTTTAGGTGGAACCGTCGGGTTAGCCGACTGAAGGGTTACGCTACCTCTACTTTTAGGTTTGTTGTGACCTACGTGCACTTGAAAACCATCGCCATCAAACGCTGACTTTCCGTCGTATCGAATAGCGGCAGGCAAGAAATGGTACTGAATGTCAGGCCACTGCACATCTGCTTTCGAGCGAATGAAGGCGCAAGATTCAAAGTGATTCGTAGCGCCTAACCCAGAACGGTTTAACAACCAGCGAGCGCCGATCAACCCTTTTGAAATTAAGCCCAGTTTGCGGTTTAACGTTATTGGCTGTTTGCACTTGTACTGGAAATAAAATTCCAAATGATCTTGCAGGTTTTGACCCACACCCGGCAGGTGGTGCTTAACATCGACACCTGCTTTTTCAAGAATATCTTTGTCGCCAATTCCAGAAAGCTGCAGGATGTGTGGCGAGCCAATAGAGCCGGCACTTAAAATCACTTCGTTAGATGTGGCGGCAGTCTCGGTTTTACCGTTAACTACATATTCAACGCCTTTTGCGACTTTATCTTCCAGCACGACTTTAGTAACCAGCGCGCCAGTCACTATAGTTAAATTCTTACGCGATTTTACCGGGTCAAGATATTCACGGCTTGCTGAACTGCGTACACCGTCTTTCACGGTCATATGCATGGGCCCGAAGCCTTCTTGCTGCTTGCCATTGTAATCGCTAGTGATGTCGTAGCCCGCCTGTTCGCCGGCTTTAATGAAGGCCGTATAAAGCGGGTTCTTCATTTCGTTACCGTTGTTAACGCCGAGTTCACCATTGCCACCTCGGTAAGCGTCGTTACCTTTGTACCAGGTTTCAGCTTTTTGGAAATAGGGTAGGCACGCCTGATAATTCCAGCCCTCTGCGCCGTGAGCTTCCCATTCATCAAAGTCTTTAGCGTGGCCGCGTACGTATACCATTCCGTTAATGGATGATGAGCCGCCCAACACTTTACCGCGTGGGCAGTGCATTTCACGGTTGTTTAAATAGGGCTCTTTTTCAGTGTTGAATTGCCACGCATACTTGTCGGTATTCATAGGAATAGACAGCGCCGTTGGCATCTTGATGAAAATGCTTTTATCTGAGCCACCGGTTTCCAGTAGCAACACCTTGTGCTTTGGGTTTTCTGATAAGCGGTTCGCTAGCACGCAGCCGGCAGAACCAGCTCCAACAATAATGTAATCAAATGTCTGCATATGTACTCCTACTGCGGCTTAAAACGGGCTCTCAATTTGGCTTATACCTACATAAACCGATTTGGTCTGTGTGTAGCTATTAAGCGTTTCAACGCCGTTTTCACGTCCTATGCCAGACTGTTTGTAGCCGCCTACTGGCATTTCAGCCGGAGAGTTACCATATGCATTTATCCAGCAAATACCGGCTTGAAGCTGGTGGATAACGCGGTGCGCGCGCTGGATGTCCTTACTAAATACACCGGCAGCTAAGCCTAGCTCAGTGTCATTCGCGCGTGCGATCACTTCGTCTTCATCATCGAAAACTAACACGCTCATTACTGGTCCGAAAATCTCTTCTTTAACGATAGTCATATCGTCAGCGCAGTCGGTGAAAATTGTTGGCTCAACAAAATAGCCATTTGGCGCAGATGCCGGAGAGGCAGCGTTCCCGCCGGTTAACAGCGTTGCGCCTTCTTCTTTTCCTTTGGCAATATAGCCAAGTACCAGCTCTTGGTGCTTTTTAGAAATAAGTGCGCCTAGGTTTACGTTAGGGTCAAGCGGATCGCCCATAATAATGTTGTTTTCGGTACGGGCTTTAAGCTCATCAATAAAGGCTTGATAAACAGAACGTTGAACGTAAACACGGGTGCAGTTAGTGCAGATTTCACCTTGGGTGTAGAAATTACCAAGCATAGCGGCGCTGATAGCTTGGCTAATGTCGGCATCTTCGAATACTACAAGCGGTGACTTCCCGCCAAGCTCCATTGTTACGTCTTTTAAGTTCGACGCAGCGGCGCTTTGCATCACTTTTTTACCTGTGCCTACCTCACCAGTAAACGATACTTTCTCTATATCAGGGCTGTTTGTAAGCCACTGGCCTACTTGTGCTGCGCCTTGAACCACATTAAATACGCCATCAGGTACGCCAGCTTCGGTGAAAATTTCAGCCAGTTTAAGCGCACCCATTGGGGTTTCTTCTGACGGCTTAAATATAAACGCATTACCTGCGGCAAGGGCGGGGCCTGATTTCCAGCAAGCGATTTGAATAGGGTAGTTCCATGCGCCAATACCGGCACAGATACCTAGCGCTTCTTTGCGCGTGTAGAAGAAATCGCCACCCACAGGTTGCTGGGTACCTAGTTGAGTAGGAGCTAGGCCGGCATAGTACTCAATGACATCAGCGCCAGTTTCAATATCAACACAGTCGGCTTCTTGAATAGGCTTACCGGTATCGAGTACTTCAAGCTTTGCGAGTTCGTCATTACGCTCACGAAGCAATGCAACCGCTTTATTAAGAATGCGGGTTCTTTCAATTGGCATCATTGCTGACCACACTGAAAAACCTTCTTTAGCGCTTTTAATTGCTTCTTGTTGAATAAACTCATCAGCCACTTCTACGTGGTAAATTACCTCACCGGTTGCGGGGTTGGTTACAGCAAAGGTTTCTTTGCTTTTGTTTGCCATCGGCTTGCCGTGAATGAAATTCTGATAAGTCGGTAATGACATGCATAAACTCCTACTTTTAAAAGGACTAAAACTTTCGCCAATTTGCGGGTACTGCGAATTAACTTCTATTACGAATACCTAATACGTAGAAATAGTTTCAAAATGATGAATAGTGTTGAAACTATTTTCTTTATTGAAATGCTAACTTGCTCGAATAGAACACTTTCGCTTTGTAAAAGTCACCCTGTAAAAAGCATCATTGCCTACTGCGCCAATGACGCATTATTGAAGGTTTTAGGACGTAATGTCGCACGTCTTTTTACTGATGCTTTTATTTTAATTGGTCGTTCAATAAAAATAAATTGTATAGTGTTCTAACTATTGTTTCAACTTGTGAGCATTGTTACAGAAGCGGAATGGCTAGGATTAACCTGCGGAACTTGCTGGTAAGTGAATGATTTTAAATAGTAAAAGTGTAAACATTAAATATATAAAGAATTAGCTATCCCCATGCTTAATTCCTTTTTGATTGATCAATTAAAGGTGCGAAAATGTTTAACTGAAACTAATTGAGTTGGAGGTAAGGGTTAACCATGCGGGGCTAAAAGCAATTGCTCTTCGCAATTTGATGCTGTTGAAAAGAGAAGTTAAAAGGGCAGCTTAGGCCCTTTCATCATGTGAGGTAAATATTAAGGTAGAGACTAAGCCTAAAACAGACAAGTAAGCGTCGATTTCGCTTTAGGTGCTTAAACTGCAATGGTAATAACCTGAGTTGATCGATAGGGTAGCAACATCCCCTTTATTCCAAAACACTACGTTCTTGTTGTTGGTGTATTTTGCCCCCGATGCTGAACGTGATAACTGCACAATGTGATGGGTGTTGTTTAATGATAAAGCCAATGTGTCAGGCCCCAGCGTATTTACACGTAATGTAGCGAGATTGGCATTAGGCGTTTCACATTTGTACGTTTTGGTCGACTCTTGTTCATTTGAGCCAACCACATCTTGTTTTTGCGATGACGCCAGGTCAGACAATTTCGTATCTACATTACTTTTTGTCGCACTTGCCGATTTGTTTGTCGTCGATTGAGAAATCTGTGCAGCAATCGCTCTAATCGTTTCATTATCACTACTGTCGTAAAGCACCAACCAAGTATTTTCCACTATCGAATAACTTGCCGATGCGGCTAGCATTTCGATGAAGCGTTGCTCTTGTTTCATCAGTGCAGGCGCACATGCCTTTTTGGTGAGAATGAGCTTATCAGTGGAAAAGGATTCAGCTGAGCTTTTATCACTAAATACCGTATCGGCTTCATCAACATCTAGCGCTCCGGTAAACTGATTACAACCTGTACTGCCGCTTACTCTGCTAGTGTCTCCGTTTGAATTTACGTTAAGCGTAACATGGCTGAAATCGATAATTCCTGCTCGGTCTATACTTTCAACCTGCCAATGACTGTCCGCTAACGTAAGTGGTTTGCCCTCGGTATGCTGTTGACTACCTTCACTTTCATTTGAATAGAGAGAGGAGACCGAGCTGCACGCTGTTAAAGAAAGAAGCGCAGAACCTGTCAAAGCCCAAAGGTACTTCCTGTAAGTCATGAAAACTCCAATTGTTTTTAATCAATTTCACTATGATTCGCGATAGCCAACTAAGTTCATCTTTAATCGTTGAGCTCAAATAGCACGAAGAGCACCACTATACCTCCACTTTGTCGTCAAAACGACAGTTTGTAAGCGAAAGAAGGGAGTAAACTAACACCTTGATATAACTTATGGGTGACGCAGTATGAAAAATTTAGAACAGCACTTGAGTGAATACGCCAAGTACCACAGAGATCAAAGAAACATGTACACCCATTATGTCGGTATTCCGCTAATTGTTTTCTCGGTTTTCTGTCTACTAAGTAAGCCTGCGTTTCTAGTTAGCGCGCCAATTTTTGGGGAAATGATCATAAGCCCAGCGCTCTTTGTTTGGGCAATTGGTAATGCGTTCTACATTAAGTTAGATATAAAACTTGGCGTAGTGATGACGCTTATTACGGGGGCTATGGTCTATTTCGCTCAACCCATCGCACAGAATGAAGTGGGAACATGGCTTACTATCTCACTTGGCATTTTTATTGGTGGTTGGGTGCTTCAGTTTATTGGTCATCACTATGAAGGTAAAAAGCCTGCGTTTGTCGACGACATAATGGGGCTGGCAATAGGACCACTATTTGTGCTTGCAGAATTAAGCTTTGAGCTAGGCCTTCGAAGCGCACTTAAGGAAGAGATAGAACGCCGGTCGGGGCCTGTAAAGTAATCACTTCTAAACAACGCGTTGAAATAACAAGTCTCAACGCGTTATTACAAACTAGGGCCTAGGCTTGCATCTTGGCTATTGTCTCTTTACGCAACTGAAGCTTAGATTCAGCAAAAGACTGTCTAGGCAACATCTTCAACTTTTCTGCATAACCCATGGCCGTTGCTAAAACCTGCTCTTGAGGCACCGCAGCGTCGATAAAGCCCGCTTTCACTGCTTCTTTACCTTGGTAAATACGTGAAAAAAGCAATGCTTCAGTTTGAGACGTATTCGCTAGTCTGGCTTTGGCTAGCTCCATACCGAAAGGCGGTAGCACCATACCAATGGCGGTTTCATTAAGCCCATACTTAGTATCTGCGTCTTTACCAATACGCAAGTCGGCAGCTAAAAGCATAATAGCACCCATTGCAATGCTGTGACCTTCAGCAGCAACGACAACAGGTAGTGGGAAGCTATAAAGACGTACGATTAACTCAGCGCCTTTTGATACCAACTCGTGTTGTTTTGCTTTGTCATCGGCTTTCATTACCGATAAATCAAACCCTCCGCAAAACTTGCCTTCACCGCCGTGTAATACAACCGCTTTTGCGTTTTGCTCTGCTTCATCTAAGGCATCGTTGAACTGCTGAATAAGATCAAAGCCTACGGCGTTAACTTTTCCGTCGTCAAAGGTGATTACTGCAATATCGTTATTAATAGCTAAATTAAACGCCATGGTATGTCCTGTCACTTTCTTAGTAGGAATTAATTTACGTTACACTCTGTTAAGCGCAACTTTCTAGCAGTGATTGTAGGTAATTGATTTCTTTTATGATAGTGCTTTAGGCTTCGTCTTCGGGATATGTGCTATGAATATCGGTAATAATTCGCGGAAGTTCTGCAATAAGCTTCTTTTTATATCGGCGTTGCCTGCGACGCGCTTTCGCGTTATTAGCCCGCCACTGCGCACGTTTGTCTTTCACAATTCGCTCTAGGTCTTGGCCATCCTCTATCAAAGTTGCGTCGTTAATGGTTGTTCGTTTTGTCATACTAAAACTCCAGCTTTAGCTGCTTATTGCGCCATTGTTTTGAGCGTTGGTTGAGTGCGTGAAGCGATACACTCTCAGTGGCTATCTGTCTGGCAAGGTTTAATGCAGCGCTGGCTTGCTCGTCGGTCAGGTTTTTATAGGCCGGAGACGGAATGACCTCATACCACGCACAGCCGACAATATTGTCTAAAATCACCCGCATAAAGCAGTGGTCATGATGTATTGGCCAGGCGTTTTTCTTTGTAGATGCAATAGAAGGGAGCACATTTTTCGCGTAGTGTAGAAATTCTCGTAGGTTCTTCGTGTGCTCCGTTGATTTTGAGAGATAAGCGTGTGGGAATTGGTTCTGAAGGGAAGGTGTGTGCATGCGTGATTTAGCCCTCGTCCAATTCGTTTACGCACTTTTATTACTACATAGCAAGAGTTTACACGACACCAGTGAAATTCAGAGTTACACTATTTTTAGTTTTATTGTGTTTAGTTTATAGATTCTTAGTTTTATGAGTTTTAGCCTAGCGCTAAATGCTCATTATTAATTACATGGTTGGTTAATGCGCCCTCATTTAAAAATACTTGTTATAGAAGATGCTGTTGATTTATTGGAACAAATCACCTCCAGTATAGGCAACACCATCACTTACTTTGACCGAAGTGACGTTGAAATAAGCGTGCTTGAAGCGAACTCTGTTGCAAAAGCACTTCAATTTGTTCGTGAAGACGGTGACATTCAGGCTGTGGTATTTAGCTGGGATGTGGTGGCGAAGGTTAAAGAGTTAACAGACGTAGTGCCTTTAAATGGCGTAACTAGTGAAAATACGAGCCCCGCAGCCGAGAGCGTCAGTTCACAAAACGCGAGCGAAAAAACCACAAGCGAAAAGTCGTCTGCACGCAACGCTGTTATTGATAATAACGCCAGAGTTATCGACGCCATTAAACGCATTCGCCCTGAACTCCCCGTGTATGTCTTAGGCGATGCAGTAAAAGGATTGGATATTGTAAACCAAGCCAATGGCATTGAATCATTCTTCTATCGTAACGACATTATTTCAGACCCAGAGTCTATTTTGGGTTATATCATCAATGACTTTGATGATAGAAACGAAACGCCGTTTTGGACTGAATACAAAGACTATGTAGTAGAGTCTAATGACTCGTGGCACACGCCAGGTCACAGCGGTGGCGCAAGCTTTAGAAATTCACCCTATATCAGTGATTTTTATCGTTTCTTTGGCCGTAACGTGTTTGTTAGTGACTTATCGGTAAGCGTAGACTCGCTGGGCTCCTTATCAGATGGCACTCACGCTATTGGTAAAGCGCAAGCGGCTGTCGCGAATACATTTGAAGTTCGCCATTCCTATTTCGTCACGAACGGATCTTCGACATCAAACAAAATTATTTTGCAGACGCTGTTACGTGAGGGCGACAAAGTTATTGCCGACAGAAACTGCCACAAGTCAGTGCACTACGGCATTATTCAGGCGCGAGCCATGCCGGTGTATTTAGACAGTGTATTTAACCCTGAATACGGTATTTTCTCACCCCCTAGAATGGCGCAAATTAAGCAGCTTATCGAAGAAAATACTGACGCTAAACTTATCGTTTTGACGGGCTGTACCTACGACGGGTTATTGACTGACCTTAAGCAAGTCGTAAATTTAGCCCACGAGCATGGCATTAAAGTGTTCATTGACGAAGCATGGTTTGCGTATTCCTTGTTCCATCCTGCATTGCGTGACTACTCGGCTATCGCCGCTGGGGCAGACTATATTACTCACTCTGCGCACAAAGTTGTGTCGGCGTTCTCGCAAGCATCCTTTATTCATGTAAACGATCCAGATTTCGATAAAGACTTCTTTAAAGAAGTGTTTGCAATTCACACCAGTACCTCGCCCAAGTATCAACTGATTGCCTCGCTTGATGTATGTCGTCAGCAGCTGGAAATGGAAGGCTACAAAATCCTTAATGAGCTTCTAAGCAATGTTGCCGAACTCAAATCGCAAATGGCCAAGTTCAAGCGACTTAAAATACTTTCGCCTAGTGACTTTGCGAATATGTTTTCTCACTTTGAAAGCGACAATATTGGGCACGACCCGCTTAAAATCCTAATTGACGTATCGGCGCTTGATTATTCAAACCAAGAAATACATCGCTTCTTGATGGACGAAGTCGGTTTAGAAATAGAGAAGTTCACTCATAGCACTATTCTAGTACTGCTTACGCTAGGTGGAATGCGCTCTAAAATTGTAAGGCTATACAACGCGTTAAAACGTCTTGATGATGGCGCCGTTAACCTAAGCAAGCGCAAGAGCAAGAGTCCGTTACCGGCAGACATTCCGCCAATTCATTTAGACGACCTTCCGTCAAAAGCGTTTTTCAGCCCTAGGGAAGCCATTCCATGGCAAAACAGCGTTGGACGCACTGCAGCAGGTTTAATTACACCGTATCCGCCTGGTATTCCGCTTATTGTTCCTGGACAGAAAGTGGAACAAGCACATATTGATTACCTTCAGGCACTGGCAAGCCAGAAGCTTACCGTCCAAGGTATTTACGACGGTGAAATTTATGTTGTCGCTGACCAACAGTAGGAAAAAAAGCGAACTAAACCAGTTTGGACGGTGTTTTAGCTCTTAAGTGTTTTAAAACCCGTCCATCGAACAGTTTCTATTTGTTATTCCATTTTTTACCCTGTTTTTGGCTTCGAATGGAAGCCTAATAAAACAAGGAAATGTAAATGAAAGAGTTAAATACAAGTGAAATTGAAATGGTGTCCGGCGGCTTTGATGGTTGGGAGCAGCTAGGCGTTGGCATTGCTATGATTGGTTTGGGTATTGCCATTGTTGGCACAGCAGGGTTAGCAACAGTGCCCATTGCTCTTGCGGGCGCTGCAACGCTTGGTGAAATCGGAGTTGGTGTCGTTGGTATTGGTTTAGCAGGCGCAGGTGGATTTGCCGCTGGCACGTCATTAGCGTCAACGAGTGATGATACTCAAGAAGCAACAACATTAGACGAGTAATTCAATGTTTAAAGTACAAATTCAAGGTGGCGATATCACCTCAGTTGCATCGTTAAGAGTATTGCGTACTTTGTGGCCGCTTTCACTAAAAGCGGTAGAAGAGTTGGCTACAGCGTTGAAAAAGCAAAACGAGTTTGTGCTAGTGGAAGGTGTGACGGAAATATTTGCAACAGAACTTGCTCACGAGTTTAAAAGTGCAAATGTTGTATGTCAGATTTTACCAAGTGAAAAAGAAGAGGCCTGCTTATGTATTCCAATTGGTGAGCCACGCAAACGTTGGAACGCGTTAGGTGTCTTGGTATCTCGGTAATTAAAAAGGCGTTTACAAGTATATTTGAAACGCCTTTTTGATACTCTCTTTTATCCCGTATTTTTCCACTACAATCTTTTTCTCTCATTATTTGTTTCACTATTAAGCGTTGCCGCTTTGCGTTTTGGGTTTCATACCTTACACTTGCGCCGAAAGTTATAAAAAGGGCAGTGCAAATGAAACTAAGTGACGTGAAAAAGCTTCATCAAAAGAAATTTAGAACGCAGTTCGGATTCTATTTGGTGGAAGGAGAGCACTTAGTTTTAGAGTTAATTAATGTTGCTCAGCATGACAGCAGTACATTAGGTGATATCACCCTTTATGTGACAGCTGAGCATGAGGCGTGGGTGAAAGAAAGACTTGATTCTTCAGTCTCTAATATGAAGGTAGAAACGGTATCGTCCCAACAAATGCAGCAACTCAGCGATACTAAGTCACCTCAAGGTATTATTGCTCGCGTTCCACTTCCTAACTCCGCGTTATATTCAGAGCGGTCACAATCCAGCATTTCAGCAAACAAATCTAGTGCCGAAAAGTACATTTATTTGTATGAAGTTCAAGACCCCGGCAACTTAGGCACCATACTAAGAACGCTAGCGTGGTTTGGTGATTTTACGCTATTACTAAGCCCGAACAGTGTGGACCCTTATAACTCGAAAGTTGTACGCTCAAGTATGGGGGCTATTTTCCATGTGAACATGGAATTAAACGTAGCACTTGCAAGCCTAGGCGAGCGGTTCAAACGTTTCGCTTTCTTGGATATGAAGGGTAGTAATATCACCTCTAACACCTTTGGTGATTATCAGTGTTATCTGTTTGGTAACGAAGCCCGTGGCGTGCCTGTTGACGCACTATCAAAGCTAAACGCAACGGCGTATACCGTTGCGGGAAGCGGTAAGATTGACTCGTTAAACTTAGCCAGCGCTGTGAATATCTGCGCTTATGAATTAACCCGTTAAGCACACTCCCCTCAACTCGATTACGATAGGAAACGACCATGGCATTACAATGGTTCCCAGGGCATATGCACAAGGCCCTGAAAGAAATTAAAGAGTCGCTTAATCAAGTAGACATTCTTATTGAGGTGCTTGACGCACGTATTCCATATTCAAGTGAAAACCCTGAAATTGCAAAAATACGCGGCGATAAGCCCTGTATTAAAATTCTTAATAAGTATGACCTGGCAGACCCAGAAATTACTGCGCGCTGGCAGGAGAGCTTAGAGAAAGAGCGCGGTGTGAAGACGATTACGACCTCTAGCGATAACCCAGGCAACAGCAAGCAAATTATGCAGCTGGTTAAAAGCATTTGTTCGTATAAAGAAGGTCAGCCTAAAGCAATTAAAGCTATGATCACAGGTATACCTAACGTTGGCAAATCAACGCTAATAAATATTTTGGCCGACCGAATCATTGCTAAAACAGGCAACGAGCCCGCTGTAACGAAAAGCCAGCAGCGCATAAATTTAGGCAGCGGTATTATCTTGTTTGATACACCGGGAGTACTGTGGCCTAAGCTTGAAAACCCACATTCTATTTACCGGTTAGCTTCATCAGGTGCTGTTAAAAACACCGCCATGGAATACGACGATGTCGGTTTTTTTGCGGCAGATTACCTCATTAAAGCGTATCCAGAGGTAATGAAGGAGCGCTACAAGCTGGACGAATTGCCAGATACTGAAATAGAGTTTCTGGAAGCTGCCGCCAAAACGCGCGGAGCAATTCAAGCGGGTGGACGCGTGAATCTTCATAAAATATGCGAGATCCTGCTTAAAGAACTGCAGTCGGGTAAGTTGGGGCGAATAACGCTTGAGACCCCAGAAATGCTGGAAGTCGAAAAAGAAGAAATGGCACTTGAGGCGGCGAAGAAAGCTGAAGCAAAAGCCAAGCGTAAAGCAAAATTCAAAACAGGCTCGTTAACGCCTGATAAGAAAGATCGGAAAGAAAAACGAGAAGAAAAGCGTCAAGAACAAAGCCGTAGGATGAAGAAAAACAAGGGCTAACCAAAAAATAGACTTAATCGATTAAGGAATAAGTTGCAAAAATTCACTGTTACTTGATACTAACATTAGGTTAACAACTTTTGTTGGATATTTTATGCGCGTAGTTTTGCTCCTTCTATTGGCCGTCTCCTTGCCTTCAATAGCTAATGAGTTGTCGGTTCTCTCCCCAGATAAAAAAGTAAAGTTATCGTTCACAGATGATGGCGAATTAGCGCAATATCGGGTCTCATTTAACGGAGAACCCGTTTTAGGTCTAGGTAAGCTTGGTTTTACTTTTGCAAAAGCTCCTCCTTTATATCGCGACTTCAGGGTAGAAGAGATAAGCAGGAATACTGTGGATCAAACATGGCAGCAACCGTGGGGAGAGCAGCGAGACATTCGTGACAACCACAATGAGCTTTTGGTCAAGTTCTATAACCCTAGCGATAAAGACCGCACTTTTCTTGTAAGAGCCAGAGTTTTTAACGATGGTATCGGCTTTCGCTACGAGCTACCTGCAAGCGGGAATCGCATAATTACTAGAGAGCTGACTGAATTTAACTTAGTCGATTCTCATCAAGCAAAAGCGTTTTGGATCCCTGCCCATGGTCGAGATAGATATGAATATGTTTATCAATCCACTAATCTGCAAGACGTTCACACCGCTCACACGCCATTTACGGTGAAGTATGAAAACGGCACTCATGTCGCTATTCATGAAGCTGCCCTTGTTGATTACGCGGGTATGAGCCTTAAAAGACATGAGTTAGGGCGTTTTACAGCGTCGCTGGCACCTCGTCACGACGGGAGTTTGGTGCATAAAACTGATAGTTTTGTTACCCCATGGCGCACCATTACGTTAGGAAATAATGCAACGGATTTGATTAATTCGTACCTTGTTTTGAATCTTAATGAGCCAAATAAGCTCGGTGACGTGAGCTGGGTTGAACCAGGCAAATACATAGGTATTTGGTGGGGAATGCACATTGATGAGTATACGTGGGGCTCTGGAGACAAGCATGGTGCTACTACTCAGCGCACAAGGCAATACATGGACTTCGCCGCTAAACACGGTTTTGATGGTGTATTGGTTGAAGGTTGGAATAAAGGTTGGGAAGGTGATTGGATAGCGAATTCAGAGCTATTTTCTTTCACAGAAAGTTATCCAGACTTTGATATTGAAGCGGTGACCAGCTACGGCGAGAAAGTTGGCGTGAAGTTAATAGGACACCATGAAACATCAGGAGGAATAACCAACTACGAAGCGCAGATGGAAGACGGTTTTGCCCTGTACAACAAGCTGGGGGTTTCTCAAATTAAAACGGGCTATGTTGCCCATGGCCAAAATCTCAAAGTGCGCGACGACAACAACGTACTGCGTTATGAATATACCGACAGCCAGGACGTGGTAAATCATTTCATTAAAAACGTCACAACCGCTGCGAAATATCAGTTGTCTATCAACACTCATGAATCGGTAAAAGATACCGGCCTTCGCCGTACTTATCCGAACTGGATATCGCGAGAAAGCGCTCGTGGTCAGGAATACAACTCAGGGTGGGCGGCGCCTAATCCACCCAATCATATTCCCATGTTGGCGTTTACTCGCATGCTCGCTGGTCCGATGGATTTCACACCTGGCATTTTCAACTTTGACTATGTAAGAACTAATGACGGCGGAATCGAGTGGGGCAAAGGAGAGGTTATGCGCCCTCAAACAACGCTTGCCAAGCAACTGGCCCAATACGTAGTACTATATAGCCCTATCCAAATGGCTGCAGACTTGCCTCGTAATTATGAGAATAATTTACCGGCGTTTCAGTTTATCAAAGACGTCCCTACAGATTGGTCTCATAGTAGAGCGCTTCAAGGGGAAGTGGGCGAATATATTGTAATGGCGCGTAAAGCGAGCAAGCAGACATCCTACTCTGAAAACGATTGGTTTGTTGGTGCGATTACGAATGAAGAAGCCAGAGAGTTATCATTGCCACTAACCTTTCTAGAGGAAGGTCAACAGTATGAAGCGCAGCTCTATCTGGATGGAGAGAAAGCGCATTGGAAAACAAACCCCTACGCAATGAACATCGAGAAAAAGGTAGTGACGTCTGCTGATGTCTTGTCATTAAAGCTTGCGCCATCGGGGGGAGGAGCGATACGCTTTAAATTACTATCGCAATAATAGACAGGGTGTGATGTTGGATAAGATTCAGTATTTTGATAAAGCGTTGTTTGAAACGCTTAAACAGTCGGCTGAGGAAAGTCCTCGCCGACGGGCTAATTTGAACGTACATAAATCTTATACCGACATGGTACAGCGTTTGTTTATTGCAATGATGCCTGACTCCTACGTGCGGCCTCATCGACATGTACAGTCTCATAAGTGGGAGTTCTTCATGGTGGTAGAGGGCGAGTTGGACATTCTATTTTTCAGCGACGATGGCGACGTTGAAAACAGAGTGACGCTAACGGCTCGTGGAGAGACCAGCGGAATTGAGATTCCTCCTAATACCTGGCACGCAACGGTGTGTCATAGCCCAGTAGTTTTCATGGAAGTTAAACAGGGTCCTTACGAAGTCACCGATGATAAAGGCTTTGCAAGCTGGTCTCCTGAAGAAGGAAACGACCAGGTTCCCAATTTTCTAGCATCACTCAAGCAAGCGGCGGTGGGTGATAGCGTAGCCTTTTAAAGGCACTTCTTGTCTAATTACGCACTCATAGCATGCTTTAGGCACTTTCCTTTTTGGAAAGTCATTGCTATTGCTTATCTACATGGTATGGTTAAGGATAAGTGACAGAAGGCCGCTGCTGAGTTTTTGAAAAGCACCGAAGCCTCAACATTTAGCTTAGTCGCGGCACAGGGTCGTTTGTACAAGCACATTGTGAAAAGAGAATTATCATGCAAAACGTTTCAACTGGTTATTTTTATAATTTTAATTACTGATTGCACCTGACCGTCGGTGTTCAGGGGCAAGTATTGGCTTCTGGGCACTGCAGGTAGAACGTTTTGCAAAAGCCCAGAAGGTATCACCATCTGGGCTTTTTTAATGCCCGTAATTCTCGGTAAAAGACAATGAAAGAAATCACACTAGGTGACATCAGAAAGCAGCACAGAGTTAAACAGGAAGTAGTAGCAATGGCGTTATCGGTCACAGCTTCTGGTGTAAGTAAGTTGGAATCAAAACGTATTCAGGACGTTTCACTTCAACGTGCGGCTGCATATTTAGCTGCGGTTGGCGGGAACATGAAAATTGAAGTAACTATGCCTGATGGCGCTACTTTACAAGTAGGGTAGTAAGGCGTGTTAATTTGTTGCTGCATAAATGCACAGCAAGGAACGATAAATCCTAGTTTTAATAGCAGTCCTTATAGATATTTACCTACTCAGCGAGACTTAAAATGTTCGTAATCGCGGCGTGTTACCGCAGGTATAAATATGGCTAATCCAACCACTGCTGGGTTGGACTTGCCATGTTATTTATTACTTTTTAATACAAGTTCGCACTACCGTATCCTAGTGATAGTATGCCGCGCTATTTTCTCTAAAGCGGCGCGACGTAGCAAACGTGTGTAGCCATTCGTTAAAGGAAATACCCCGCGCACTCTGCTCATTATAAAATGGGCTAGGTGAGGATACTGGGAAGGCATTATCTTCACAAAAATCGTTTAGCACCATGTGGCAGGTGCCTTCACCAAGGTAAAATTGATAATTCCATGTGAAAGCTGACAGTGCATGAAGTGACGCGTTAGCCTGAAGCTGCCAGCCAAGTATGTAGCCTAAATCAGATTCTGTTACACCCCATGTCGTTGGGTCTAAATTACCTCTAGAGACCTGATCAGAGATTTTAGAAAACTGAATTTGAACAATGTCGGTTCCTGTTGAATATTGCGCAAAACGGTTCCAAGGGTACTGATAAGCTAATCGCAGCATCACCTGCTTATTGAGCGTTAGATGGTTAAAATTGCCAATCAGTGATTGGAAATTACGTGGTAGTGTATCTTCTATCCCCCATGGCCCTTGATAGTTTAGGACTGTTTGCGTAAAGCCGCGGGATATAACACCAAGCGACGCATCAGCGAAGAGGGCAACCTTTGTGCGACCAAACAGCGATTGGAAGTAGGGGAAGTTGAACGTTGCACCATAACCGCCCGCACTGCTTCCACTGAGTAGCACTTTGTTGGGTGATAAATCATCGCTGTTCAGTTTTTCTTTAATCCACTGCATAACAACTAGCGCGTTGTCGTGACCACGGTGCTTCAAAGTAACTTCGGCACCAGGTAGACCTGTAACGATACCAAGCTCGTCAACGTACTGCGTGTCTTTTGAGCCTAAGTGTAGGTCGCCAGTACAGTAGGGAATGAAAACTTTTGACCAAGTTTGAAAAGGGTTCTCTTGTGTATCTTCAAATATTCCGCCTGAAATAAATGGCGTATTTTCGATTACGGCTGATGGGTTATAAGCGGCTCGCGACATCGGGTTGTCGTCAAACTCAAGCTGCATTGACGCTAAGCAAGTGGCACTGTCCCAGCAGGCGCCGCCACCATTGAAGTAGATAAGTAGGTTATCACTTTCTCCTTGTTCGAAATAAAACGAGAATGGGTTGGGTGCTAACCCCTCTGGTCCCGGTAAAGCAGGAAGAGAACATGATGGGTAAACGGTTTTTTCACCGCCGCCAGGTACTGATACCACCACCTCATTTTCAGGAGTGATTTGCTCCCATTGTGCAAAGGCATTATGGGCACAGAAACTCAGTGCCATTACAGCAAAATAGCGAAAACGTTTAGCGTAAGAATGCATAAACAATTCCTTTTGACATAGATAAACATGGTTTGAATAGTAAGTTTGATTCGGCTGTTATGAGAAAATTGAACTTCCTGAAACTTTCTCAATCGATCTCATTAGCGCGTAACTACGACAATTCATAGCGAGCGCTATACATTCATGATCGTGAATTGCGCCACGAACTGTGGCTATAGCCTACGCACTAGGTTATAGCATTTATCCACTCTGTCTAGCGTTGATGTGGCGTTTTAAAGCATTGAATAAACATATTTTTACGACTAATCGCTTTAACTAAAATACTTCTGGGTTAAAATATAGCTAAATCGATTACAAGGAGTCTTACATGGCCGTTCACGAAATTACCCACCCGCTTATTGCGCACAAACTAGGGCTTATGCGATACGCTAAAATTAGCAGCAAAGACTTTCGCGAGCTTGCCTCTGAAGTAGGGAACCTTCTGACTTATGAAGCAACGCGAACACTGCCTACGGAAAGAGCGACGATTAAAAGTTGGTCGGGGGATGAGGTAGAAGTAAGACAAATTAAAGGTAAGAAAATAACTGTTGTCCCTATTCTTCGTGCTGGCTTAGGTATGCTTGAAGGCGTACTGGAACTTATTCCAAATGCGAAGATTAGTGTAGTCGGTCTGTACCGTGATGAAGATACACTGCAGCCAGTTGCGTATTTTGACAAGGTAGTAAAAAACATTGATGAACGTACCGCACTGATTGTTGACCCAATGCTGGCAACAGGCGGCACGTTGATTGCAACAATCGACCTTCTGAAAAAGAAAGGGTGTCGAAGAATAATGGGACTATTCCTTGTTGCTGCGCCTGAAGGCATTAAAGCCGTTGTTGAAGCACACCCTGATGTTGATATCTTTACCGCCGCAATCGATGATAGATTGAATGAGAAAGGCTATATCCTACCGGGATTAGGAGATGCTGGAGACAAAATCTTTGGCACGCGCTAAGAGCGAAAATCTCTAAAAATTAAGCCATTGAGCAATTTGTTACACAACTCATCGAATTAGCGCTAAATTTCACGCGTTAAACGTTTAAGTTAATGATATAGTCAGAGGGTAGTCAGAGCGCACGCTTGCTACCCTTTTTTGTTTTTAAATCTGGGTAGTTAGTTTCGTGAAAAGAGCTAAAAATAATGAATAAAACAAAACTTACCCTAAAAGATGTTGCTGAACAGTTGGGCGTTTCAACGGCAACCATTTCAAATGCATTTAACCGCCCGGACCAATTATCAAAAGCGAAGCGCGAAGAGATTTTAGCGCAGTGCAAAAAGATTGGTTACAGCGGCCCCAATAAAGCAGCACAGATCCTCAGAAAGGGCACATCAAATATTGTGGCTTTAGTATTAGCCGACAGCATTTCATATATGGTGAGTGACCCCGTCGCGAGTACTTTTATTAAAGGTGTTTCTTCTGCGCTTCAAGAAAATGGCAAGCATTTGTTATTGTACGCGGGCGACTCTGACAGCATTCTTGATGTTGTAGATTTTGTTGATGGTTTTATCTGTTACGGACAACCGCGCAACAGCAACTTGGTCGCGGAGTTGGCAGTGTCGCCAAAACCTGTGGTCACCGTTGACTTTGATATCGAAGACAAGCCATCTATTAATATTGATAACGAAGAGGCGGCCTATCGCGTTGCGTCTCATGCGTTAAGTGAAGGTGACAATGTGGCAATCTTTGGGCTTCGCCTGATTGATTCCCCTTCGACATGTCGTATTTACGATAGTCCGTTGATTGACGTGGATAGCTCAATTGCTCACCGTCGACTTGATGGTTATTTAAGGGCCGCTGAAGAAAAGAACATCACGGTAAGCAATGAGCGTATTTGGCACCTTCCAGAAAGTGACAGACACTTTGCAAGACAGGCAGCCAAAGAAGTCCTGACCAGCTCTCCAAGACCTAATGTGGTTTTGTGTATGAGTGACATTATAGCCCTTGAGCTACTTCACTTAGCCTTGGATATGAATATTAAGGTACCGGAAGAGCTGAAAATTACAGGGTTTGATGGTATTGGGGAAGCCGAGCGTGCGCGCCCGCGTCTTACTACAGTTTGCCAATCCAGCAGTGGCAAAGGCGTAGAAGCAACAAAAGCACTGCTTAATCAAGTAACAGCAAAGAGTACGCTGCCTTTTGAATTGCAAGTCGGCGAAACGGTATAGGCTGAGCCAAGAGGTTCAGCCCGCGTTAAATAAGGTAGATTGCTTATCAAAGTTTAACGAGCAGCGATTAAAAAATGCGGCAAGTTTTTTTTCTTCAAAAAGATCGCCGCTTTCCTTCAAAGAAGCGGGCTGATTGAGTGCCGGTGGTGGGTATACACCATAGCCAGACAACAAACAGTGCCATGACGTAGTGCTGAAATGTCGACCAATACCTTGGCGCTTTATTTCCTCAACAATATCCCCTTTTCTGTACCACACATCAAGCAAACTTAGCAGTGATCCGGACAGCTTCATGTTAGCTCTGTTGTCTCTCCAATAGTCACTGTCGTTGCGCCCGTTTAGCTTGTAATGACATACGATATAATCTCGGACGCGTTCAAAGCGCTCTGAAACTTCCCGATTAAACGCCTGTCTCTGTTGAGCACTTGTTTCGTTGAAAGAATAGTTGTCCGCGAAAAGCTCGATGCTCGTTTGAACTAGGTGTAGTGCCGTTGCTTCTAAAGGTTCAATAAACCCTTGCGACAAGCCTAGTGCAAGACAATTCTTCTCCCAATGCCTTTCACATTGCCCTACACGCATAGACAAGTGCTTTGCTTCAACATCGGTATTTTCCATCCCCAATGCGCGTCGCAATTCACATTCTGCAGCGTCTTTCTCTTGGTACTGCTGACTATACACATATCCGTTTCCCGTGCGGTTGCGAAGGGGTATCTGCCAACGCCAACCGTTCGACATGGCAACCGACTCGGTTTCAACCGGTAAATTAGCGCATGCTGGTGTAGGCAACACAACGGCCGAGTCATTGAATAGGTTGTCACTAAAGTCCCTAAACGGTACGCCTAGCGTCTTTTGTAAAAGGAGTCCTGAAAAACCCGTGCAATCTATGAACAGATCTCCATCAAGTTTTTGTCCGTCTTGACAAACGAGATGTGAAATGTTCCCAGATGGTGTGGTACGCACCGATTCAATATTACCAACAACGTGAGATACGCCTTTTGATTTAGCGCGCTCACGTAAGAATCGTCCAAGCTTTAGAGAGTCAAAGTGGTAGCCGTATTCTATATCGAATGGAAAATTATGTGAGGGAAGAGGGGCAAGGTTTTTCTTTGCCAAATACCCCGCCATAAGAAACTTATCAGGTCGAGTTTCAACATCGAGACCCAGCCTTCTGGTTAAGGCATTAACGTGAAATGCTCGTTCACTAAAAACATCTAGCTGGCTAATAAAGGGGTGAGAGTAGCTGTGTGAATTATTGCCATTCCAGCCCGTGAACTTGATATTAACTTTATACGTTGCTTGGCACTCTTCCATCCAATCATACTCAGGAATATCAAGAGTTTGGAAGAAACGCTTGAGAGTAGGTGTCGAGCCTTCGCCTACGCCTATTGTGCCAATGTCTTCTGATTCTATGAGTGTGATGGTCACAGCTTGATTAGCCCAGCGGTGAGCTAAAAGGTTGGCAGCCATCCAACCTGCTGTGCCGCCTCCAGCAATAACAATTCGGTGTGGTGTTGTCATTAAAGGCTCTGCAATAAAAGAAGGGTGAAATTAAACAGTATCAGAGTTGCGCATTACTGCCACACTTTACATGGCAGTAATGCAAGGCACGTATCCACTATCTAAAGATGCGTGCCATTATTTCCGTACGTTCAAAAGGGATGGTCCCTTTTAATAGAACGAATAGTTGAGGTTTAGCATATAAGAAGGACCAAACTCGCGGCGGAGCGTAACAATGCCCGCATCATCAATGGTTTCTTCTTTCTCATCAGTCAGGTTGACGCCTTGTAAAGATACTCTTAGCCCTTCCAAGTACTCAATTCCGCTATCTGCAAAATCGTAGCTAATTTGAGCATCGACTTGGGTAACGGCGTTACGAGTTGCTGGCTCAATTTTGTTTGAACCTCCACGCTGATATGTGAGGAACTCAGAACGATCGGTTGCCGCAACCCTAATCTCAAAGCCGTTCATCTCATAGTACGCTGTAATGCTGTACGTATTGTCTGATTGGCCTGGAATGGCTGTTCCATCTTCAAGCTCCGCATCTAGGATTGTCGCAGAAGCGGCAATACCAAATCCATCCAGAGAGTCAGTGAGCATTCTCAAAGGAACATTGGCCGTTAGCTCAACCCCTTTCATTTCACCTTTTAGGCCATCTTCGAAGAATGAATAGAAGCCCTGGTCTGGCGGAGTTACTAAATCGCCCACTTCGTAAGGCGTGTCTTGCGGGCCGTAGTTACCCGCAACGTCCACTATCCTGTCATGGAATCCAGGGATGAAGTAGTTAGCACCGTCATTGGTCACGTCGTTCGTGAAATCAATAAGCTGGTTACCGTCGCGGGTCCAATTAACCAAATCTTTATAGAAAAGCGCAATTGAGACATAACCTTCTTCATCGAAGTAGTTTTCAAATGAAATGTCAAAGTTGTTGGCTTCTAACGGACGAAGGGTTGGGTTACCTGTAAATTTAGACCAAGGCGACCCGAACTCTCTCACCGCTGCCTCAGAATTTTCTGTGGCAATCAGTTCAATATTTTGATCAAACTTAACAAAGCCCGATGCTTTCATTTGGTCGATACGTGCTCGACTAATGGTTTTCGATGCCGCAAAACGCAAATAGCGATTCTCATTAAGTTCGACACTTACGTTCAGGCTAGGGAGGAAGTGAGAGTAATCATCGCCATCGGTAATAATACAGTCCGCATCAACCACTTCGTTGCCATCGTCGTCACACACGGCAAAGTTCGGGCCTACAATACCAATGAAACCCGTTGAGCTTTGGTCCGTTTGTACATATTGTGCACCCACGTTACCTTTTACATTGAAACCTTGAACTTCAGTCTCAAAGTCTAGCTGGGCGTATAATGTAGTGACTTCTTCATCAATGGTGTAGGTATCACCTAAACGATCAGGCTCTAGAAGCCCTGCATCATTAAGCGTATATTCACCATCGTTGTAAGGGGCAAAGCCGTCGTAGGCTACAACGTAACCCATGCCAGCCCAGGTTAAGTCAGCTAAGCCGTTGTACAGATACTGCTCAGGGATCGCTTCAGAAAATGGATAAGATGAAGCGGTTGCGAAGAAACCTTTGTTATCTTTTGCTTTGTATCGGTCGCTATAGTTTACGCCGGCCGTAAAAGTGTTGAAGATTCCCCAATCTACATAACCAACTGCCTCAAAACGTATTGTGGTCAACTCTTCTTCAAAATCAGCAAAGTTCAGGAAGCCGTCTTGGGCGTTGAAATAGCTGTAAGGTTGACCATTTGCCTGTAAAACATCGGTGGTAAACTGATCGGCAATGTTAGCCATACCGCCCCCCCAAACTTGAGGACCCGCAAGCTGTAACATGGTGGGATCAGAGAATGCATCAAGGCTGCTACTGCCGGTAAAGTAAATACCATCAGTGCTCATTTCGAATTGACGTGAACCTAATTGCCCTTCGCCGAGCGCACCAGAACGCGCTAAACCAGCGTATGATTCACCACGCAAGTCACGTTTGTTCGACTCACTGTCTGCCACATCTAAAGTAAGAGACCACTCATCGGTTATGTCGTATTTGATATTTAAACCGAAGGTTTGAAGCTCGCCATCTTTTTGCGCGGGATCTGTACGCAGTACTGGATTCGCGTTAACTTGCGTGCCCGAGTTGTTAATGCCTGTACCACTTACATTTGCCGCAGCGAAGGGTTCGATGAAACCGCGAATCACACCTGAGTCGGAATAATCAATATCTAGCGCATCAAAAACAATGTCTAGTCTATCGGTGGGACGCCATTGAAGAATGGCTGAAATCGTGTCGCGTTCTAGCACGCGGCTAATGGCCTGAGTGTCTAAACCAAACGGAAGCACCTGACCATCGTCATTCTCACCATATCCCCAAACACCGTATTTTCTCTCGTTTCTGGGGGACTCCGTTGATGCAATGGCAAGTGCGAGACCTACCGTGTCATCTGCAAACTTTTCTACAAAGGAAAGAGCAAAACGGTTGCCGCTATTGTCGAACTCTGGATTATCTGAATCGTTGCCACCAAGTTCGTAGACCCCAGTGACGGTAAGGGTTTCCTGGGCTGCTAGAGGACGTACTGTTTGCAAGTCTACTGTACCGCCAATACCTTGGACAATAAGCGAAGCGTCAGAGGTTTTGTAAATTGTGGCACCTGTCATGATTTCAGCAGGGTATAAGTCGTACTCTACGCCACGGTTATCGCCAATACCGATAAGCTCTCGTCCGTTCAGCGAGGTGCCGGTAAAGTCTTCTTTGAAGCCACGTACCGAAATACCAGACGTTCGTCCGCCTACGCGCTCACCTGATAGGCCTGGCAAGCGGGCAAGTGATTCTGCGATTGAAGAGTCTGGAAGCTTACCAATGTCTTCTGCGGAAATGGCCTCAACAATGGAGTCGTTGTCCATTTTCACCGCTTGGGCGCGCATCAAAGAGCCTCGAATACCCGAAACTTGAATAATTTCTACTTGTTCGTCGTCTGGTGTGTCTTGTGCTACTACTGAACCGCTGTTAAGGGCGGCGGTAATAGAAATAGCGATTAACGCAGGTTTAAACGTACTGGTGTGCTTCATGAGTCATACCTTGCTGAGTGTGTTAAACAAAGGTTTTATTATTTACAACGTTTTAACAATAGTAGTTGTTTTACTCATACGCAAGTGTTTTCTTAATTGTTTAAGAAAGGTGTTTGCAAATACAGGTAATAATCGGCTATTTGTGGCTAGCAAGAATGCTTAATGCTTTTTCTTGCTACCTCTAGATAGTACCGAGAAAGTTTGGATAACGCCGATTGAAATCTGGCAAAGAGCTGAAGGGGGAGTGGCAAATTTTTTAGAGAATGAGAAGCGGACAATAAATGCTATAGCCCGCAACAGATATGAGGTTCAGAGACCGCTTATTTTAGTTAGGTTACTTGACGTTGGGATTTAGTCCCAAACCAGTTCTTTAAAGTGTTTGCGACACATTGATTCATAGGTGTCGTTGCCGCCAATTTGTACTTGATCACCATTTTTTACAGCATTGCCATTTTCGTCTAAACGCACCACGAAACTTGCTTTTTTACCGCAATGGCAAACGGTTTTTAGTTCAGATAGTTTATCTGCCCAAGCCAGCAAATAATGACTGCCTTCAAAGGTTTCACCTAAAAAGTCGGTACGCAGGCCGTAGGCTAGTACCGGCACATCAAGTTCATCAACTACGTCCACTAGCTGCTTTACTTGTGCCTTTGTTAAGAACTGTGCTTCGTCAATAAAAATGCAGTCGGGCTTTAACGCTTCGCAGTCTTTGCTTATTGAGGCAAACAAATCATCGCCTTTTGCGTATAGCTTGGCATCTGCTTGTAAGCCGATACGAGAAGTGACTTTCCCAACGCCGTATCGATCATCAAGCGCTGCGGTATAAATCACTGAATGCATACCGCGTTCACGGTAGTTATAAGCTGATTGGAGGAGTGATGTAGACTTCCCTGCGTTCATTGCAGAGTAATAAAAATAAAGTTGAGCCATGGTTATTAGTAGTTTTCGTTATACCAAGAAATAAGGTCGTTGGCGTTCATTGGTCTAGCGAAGTAAAAGCCTTGCAAATAGTCGGTTCCAAGCTGAGACAAATGTTGCCTTTGATGCTCAGTTTCGATGCCCTCTGCAATGGTTTTACAGCCAAACTCTTTAGCCATTAAAAGTGTTGCTCTTATTATGGTATCACTCTCTTCAGAGCTATTCTGTATAAAAGAGCGGTCAATCTTAATAAAATTAAAAGGCATTGACTGAAGACGGTTTAAAGATGAATAACCTGTACCAAAGTCATCAATTGATATTTTGACATCACGCGCTACGAGATCGCTCACTCGCTTAGTCACTAGATCTTTATCAATAGCGAATACGCTTTCAGTTATTTCTAGATAGAGGCGTTCTGGTGAAATTTTAGTTGTGCTGAGGGCATTGTCTAAAACTTTAAAGAAGCTGTCATCGAGCAGCTGCGCGACTGATACATTTATCGACATTGCGAGACCGGGTTTGAACTGCCAATGTGAAAGGTCGATAAGCGCTCTATTTAATACCCACGCACCTATTTCTGGCATTAGCCCGCTGCGCTCTGCAAGGGGGATAAATACCGCAGGAGAGATATTTTCTCCGTCGCAGTTCCACCGTAAAAGCGCTTCTACTGACGACAAGGAGTTTGTCGTGACGTCAATGATAGGTTGATAAAAAACAGTAAACTCACTATTTTCAATGGCTAATCTTAAGCGTTCACAAAGGCGCTGCTCTCGCTTTATTTCGTTGTGCAACGTTTCGTTAAATACGCCAATAGAGCCTCTTTGCTTACGCTTTTGATCATACATAGTCAGGTCGGCCTGTTGAATTAAATCAACAGCGCTGTCGCCATGAACGGGGAACATAGCGATGCCGATAGTGGCGTCTAACGTTACCTGATTGTCGTTCGCAATAATGGGAATAGTGACGCCACTGCGCATAGCGTGTGCTACGGCCTTTGCGGTATCAACATTAGCATAAGGAATTACGGCGACGAATTCGTCTCCTCCCCATCTTCCTAGGTGATTTTCTTCCGTATAGTTACGAAGTCTGTTGGCAATTTCGGCAAGGACAATATCGCCGACTTTATGTCCTAAACTGTCGTTAACTTGCTTGAATCCGTCTAAGTCGATAAATAAAAGGGCGAGCGAGTTATCAAGGGCACGTGTAGTGTCTATCAAATTGTTGAGATGCTTGAGAAAGCCATTGCGATTAAGCAAATTTGTCAGTGGATCTCTGTTAGACAACCGATATAAATCCGCCGTTCTTCTTTCCACTTCCGCTTCAAGGTTGGCGTTAGATGCATCGAGCTTTTCGTTTGAAGCTATGAGTAGTTTGTTTACTTTAACTGTTTCACTACGCTCAATACGCATCTGTTCCATCAAACTATTATTCTTAGCTTTAAGGTGTAACGTACTGATGAAAAAGCGATGGTAGCGAAAAGCACTGGCGAAAATACCAAACCAGAAAACCAAGCCAAGCACACCTAAAATAAAAAATTTCCCGCTAGCATCTATTAACGCACATAACGACATAGGTACAAGAAGAGCAGTAGAGTAGAATCCGACGAGTTTTATGTTCGGAGACAGGACGGTTCCAGCTCCTCCGGACATAGCGGCGAGTACAACCATAGTCGCTGCTAGTTCGACAGTTGTCATGGATGAATAGAAAAGCACTGAATAAAGCGCCCAAATACAACCCGTAACATAGAGACCGGTCGAAAACCGAATCAAAGCAGGGCGCGGGTTATAAGCTTTTCCTGCCAAATTAGTGCGCCAATATAATGCATCAATTAGCCTCAGAAGTGAGACGCACACCATTACTCCCCAAATCTGTAGTTTATTTGCAAATGTTGAAGGGGAGTCGCTTTCAAAGAAAAATACCAGGCCAGAAAAGGCAAATATCGTCATCAAGAAGCCGACAAAGCTATTGCCAATTAGCATGTCGGTTGTGTCTCGTTCTATTTCAGTTTGTGATATCGATTCTTGATACGTGTTCAACCGGATAAAGCCTTAATTACATTGTGATTCAAATTTAATGCATTACTTCAAAAGCAAATTTAGTCGTACAGAGTAGCGGGAAGCGTACAAACTTAAGTGCACTAAATGATTGTAGTATAGGCTAAATATAAAACATATGACGGGGGCATTTTAAAATTCGACTAAAGCAACTCGCTTTTTGTCTATCTATGTTTTTCACAGTTCGCTCTAAACACCTGAAAATGTAGTGTTCTTAATCGATATTGCTTTTTGTTTCTTATCTGCGATGTGAACTGCTAAATATAGCTAAAACTTTAGTATATAAAAGTTAAATAAGGCGCTGCGCAAGAGTAAAAACTCTTCACAGGATGTTTACAATGTTGTTCCTTTGTTATAAATTCTTAATCGATTAAGTTTGAATTGTGTTGCCGCCTCCCTACGTTAAAGGGGCAGAGGCTACCTTGGATTTAACAAATTCAACACATTGCCGGAGAAAAAATGAAAAAAAATCACACACTCAACGCTTTGACCCTAGCGATTTGCGCCGCTTTTTCGGGCTCGGTTATCGCACAGGAATCATCAACAGCTGATGCTGACGCAAAGTCGAAAGAAAAATTCGAACAGATTGTGGTTACCGCTGCACCGGGTGGTGCAACGATGCAAGAAGCTAGTGTTTCTGTAAGTGCATTCGACGAAGACGATATTCTTAAACTAGCTCCCCGTTCTACCGCTGAGGTATTTCGCGCGTTACCCGGTATTCGTGCCGAGTCTTCAGGCGGTGGCGGTAACGCAAATATTACTATTCGCGGTATTCCACTTGCGACGGGTGGTTCTAAATTCTTGCAAATCCATGAAGACGGTTTACCTGTTTTAGAATATGGTGATATTAACTTTGGCAATGCCGATAACTTTTTACGCTACGACTGGTCAGTAGCGAATGTGGAAGCAGTGCGCGGTGGTTCAGCGTCAACATTCGCAAGTAACTCGCCAGGCGGTGTTATTAACCTGATCAGTAACACGGGCGAAGTAGGTGGCGGTGCCATTGGAACGTCATTTGGCGTCGATTACGAAGAGTTTCGTTTAGATTTTCGCTATGGCGGTGAAATTAGCGACGACCTTTACTACCACATTGCTGGCTTTGCCCGTGGTGGAGAGGGCCCGCGAGAAACGGGATACAATGGCGATCAAGGCGGTCAGGTTAAGTTCAATATCACTAAGATGCTAGATAACGGTCACATCCGTTTCTTCTATAAAAACCTCGATGACAAAGTATCAACATACCTTCCTTCTCCGGTATTGGTGAAAGGCGATGGTGAATATGGCCCAGTACCTGGTTACGATGCCAGCTCACAGGCATTAAACTCAGCTTACAACACAAACATTTCTACTTTTGACAGCTATGGTAATCCAGAGAATCGCGACGTTCGCGATGGCATCGAATCAAAAGTAAACTCATTTGGCGTTGAAGTTGACCTCGAAGTGGCTGAAAACTTGTTCTTATTAAACAAGTTCCGTATTTCAGATATCTCAGGTGGTTTTATTGCTCCATTTACTGATGGATTCCCAGCGGGCCCTGGCGATGTATCGAATTTCGCTTCTGCACTTTGTGCCGGCGCTACTGACGGTGACGGTAATGCGCTGAATTGCGACAGCACAAGTGTTGTACTCGCGAACGGACCTGGCGCTGGTGAAGTGTACACAGGACAAGCATTTACAAACCTTCAGTTCGACACAAGAATCAACGATCTGGGTAACATGATCAACGATTTCAGCTTGCGTAAAGAATTTGATAATGGTATCGACCTCACAGTAGGTTATTACTACTCAAACCAGGACATCGCCACAAGCTGGTCAAGCTGGCAGACGTTTATTCAAACACTTGATGGTGACAACTCTCAGTTGCTTACTATTACAGATGCAGACGGTGTTGAGCTAGTGTCTGATGGTCTACTATCGGCAAGCTTCCTTTCTTGGGAATGGGACCTTAACTATGTGACTAAAGCACCTTACATGAACGTTGGCTTTGAGTTATCGGACAACATTCTAATTGATGCGTCGGTACGTCACGATACCACAGAAGCTTCTGGCGAGCTTATTAGCTCTTGCTGTGGTGGTAATGCTGACTTCGACCTAAACGGTAACGGAACTATTGAGCAAATTGAAGATGCTTCAGCAATCAACAGCGGCTTCATTAGCGGTGGTGTCATCAACTTAAATCGCGCCAGTGCGTCTTCTCAAATTGTTGATTACAGCGCGAATAATACGTCTTATTCAATCGGTGGTTCGTACCTGCTAAGCGATAGCCAGACGTTCTTCGCTCGTTACTCTAAAGGTGGCCGTGCCATTGCTGACCGCCTACTTCAAATTGGCGGTACGTTGAACGCGGATGGTAGCCTAACAAGCACAACTTCAGGTTACGACACAACCAAGCAGTTCGAAATTGGTTACAAGTACGGTACTAAAGACCTAATGGTTAACGCTACTTTGTTTGATACTGTTACTGAAGATACGCAAGCAGAAGTAACAAGTGGTCTAACTTTCATGCGTGAATACGAAGCAACTGGTCTTGAGCTAGAAGGTCGTTGGAATGCAACTGACAATTTTGTGATGTCAGGTAACTTAACATGGACAGATGCTGAAATCAGTAAAGATGTTAATGACCAATCGCTCGTAGGAAATACGCCTCGACGTCAAGCTGATTTGATCTGGACTATTACACCTGAGTATGTCACTGACAATTGGTCAGTTGGTGCTTCGCTGCAAGGTTCGACAGAGTACTACGTACAAGATAATAATGACCTGAAACAAGAAGGCTATAACCTTGTAAACTTATTCGCTACGTATTGGGTTAATGACCAGTTTTCAGTGTCGTTAAACATGAACAATGCTACAGACGAATTTGTAGTAACTGAAGTAGAAGGAACACCTTTTGGAGAGATTTCAACAGGTGATTATGTCCGCGGAAGACCGCTAAATGGTCGTACTACGGTACTGTCGCTTAAATATATGTTCGACTAACGAGCAAATATCTAGTGCGAAGATACTAGTTATTGTTCAATTAACGCCCGCAATTGATGCGGGCGTTTTCTATTTATTCACTCTCCGCGGCTTTGAGTAGCTGAAGCTGCTTGGCGATTGCTGCAGAAAGTCGGTCAATTAAGTGGCTATGTTTCTTATGAATAACGTGTACCAATTCGTGTTCCACTAGAGGTATATACTCAATTCCAGATTGATCGAAAATGGCTTCTTCAAAATAGTCACTCGGTAAAATAGCGTAGTCAAATCGCCCGTTGAGCAGTAAATTTATGACGTGGTGAAAGTCATCAAATTCAAAGATGTTGGCATTTAACTCGCCAGGTTTGGCGTGCATATTGAAGAAAAATCGGGTAGTGACGGCTATTGCCTTATCTGGTTGTTGAATTATGCTTTTATCGCACTCAGCTCCCCGTATACACAATAGAAATGATGCGCCATGAGACAGTGCTGGAGGAACAATTACAATGTTATTGTCAGGCTGAGACACTACGTCATAGCGAATAATATCTGCATCTGTCATTCCTTCATCCAAAAGCCGTAAGCCTCTTTCCCCACCCACTTTTTCGAATGTAACCTCAATGCCGATATCTTGGTACGCACGTGCTATTAGGGGTTTATAGAAGCTACTTACTCGAGGATGAGTTAGTTCTCCAATGACGAAGTTAGTATCATCGTGCTGGGCACTGGCGTTTGAATTGAATAGCAGCGACGAGATAAAGAGAATAAAAAATGTTGAAACGGTTTGAATGCCAATAAAGCGCATCGTTTTCACTTTACAAATCCTTGTTTAAGAAAACCACGATAAGCTAAGGGTAGAGTACGAACGAAACAATAGAAAGGTAATTTAACGGGCAAATAAAAAGCCCCATCTCAAGGATGGGGCTTCGTTAATCAAGTTACTGCAATTATGACAGTTTACGCAGCGTTTTGACCGCCATCGATTGCTTTAAGCGTTTGAGACGCTGGAACAAGTTCCATATCGAACGTGTATTCATCTACACGCACTGCAAGCTTGCGCTTCTCGTTATAGTCGTGAAGCTTAGCGGCTTCATCAACCGTTACTACACCTTTTTCTTGAAGCTTGTTAAGTGCATGTTCAAAAGAAATGAACGGCACTACAGGCTCTTTGCGAAGTGCTTTTTGCACTTTACCAAGAAGGTGCGCTACCGCGTGCTTCGCTTTGAACGCTTGCTCGTTGATGTCGTTGCCATCTCCCGGCGTAACGCGAACAAGGTGAGTAAGCTGCTCTTTCACGCTGTTATCTTGCATAGACGCGATAGAAAGCTCACGCACTAGGTCATCGCTGATACCCGCAACACTGTTGGTGTAGGTATTTGTAAGAAGACGCATTAGACCACGTGTCGCCGTGTTCGGGAAATTGTTGATAAAGTTAACAATTGCCTGATCAGCTTGTTGTAAAGACCACTGCATTGCGTATTCGAAATACGGTAGCGCAAGTTTTCTGTCTTCAATGCGCTGCTCGTAGAAACGAATTGCCGCCATTGCGCCGTATAGGTAGCTCATTACGTCACCTAGACGTGCTGATAAAAGCTCAGCTTTCTTAAGGTCACCGCCTAGTACTGCAAGTGACAAGTCAGCAAGTGGAGCTAGCTTTGCAGAGATGCTGTTAACACGCTTCTCGTACTTGCGAACTTCTGGTAGTGCAGACTCGCTCTCGCGTAGGAAAGGAAGGTAGCCTTTACCTAGGCTGCGGAATGCATTTTTAACGCTGAAGCCAACTGTTTTACGAAGTACTTTGTTGAACTCTGCATCCGCAGAACTTTCGTTGCTGTGGATTAGGTCAACCATGTCTTTCAAGTACGGGTGACAACGCATTGCACCTTGGCCAAAGATCATCAGGTTACGGGTAAGAATGTTTGCACCTTCTACCGTAATAGCAATAGGAAGCGCAGCATAGCCGCCCGCTAACGTATTCTGAGGACCGCGTTGAATCGCTTTACCAGCCTGGATGTCCATAGCAGAGTTCATCACATCACGACCTAGTTCAGTCATGTGATACTTAGCAATAGCGGTTACTACTGATGGCTTCACGCCTAAGCCTAGACCTTCAGTTGTAAGAACACGCATCGCTTCAAGTAAGAACGTCTTACCCGCGATGTCTGCCATTTTCTCTTGAATACCTTCAAAGCGACCAATTGGAAGACCAAACTGCTCACGTACGAATGAATACTCAACCGTGCCTTTAAATGCTGATTGTGCAGTTGCTACGCCCATTGCTGGAAGTGAAATACCACGACCTGCACCTAGACAGCTAACTAGCATCTGCCAACCACGACCAATGTTATTTTGACCACCAATGATGAAGTCCATAGGAATGAACACATCTTGACCACGAGTAGTACCGTTGTAGAAACGTACGCCCATTGGGTCGTGACGGTTACCAAGTTCAACACCAGGGTGAGACTTAGGAAGAAGGGCACAGGTAATGCCAAGCTCTAGTTTGTCGCCAAGTAGTTGGTCTGGATCGAATACTTTAAACGCAAGACCTAGTACGGTCGCAATTGGTGCAAGTGTAATGTAGCGCTTGTCCCAGCTTACGCGTAAACCAAGCACTTCTTCACCGTTGAATTCGCCTTTAGTCACGATAGCCGCGTCAGGAATAGCACCAGCGTCAGAACCTGCTTCAGGGCTGGTAAGCGCAAAGCACGGAATATCGCGACCGTCTGCTAGACGAGGTAGCCAGTAATCTTGCTGCTCGGTCGTACCATAGTGCATAAGAAGCTCGCCTGGACCTAATGAGTTAGGAACCATAACGGTTACTGCAATGGCACCGCTTTTCGCTGCGATAGTGGCAACGATTGTAGAGTTTGCATACGGGCTGAACTCAAGACCACCAAATTTCTTTGGAATGATCATAGAGAAGAAGCGGTTCTTACCTAGGAAGTCTAAAACGTCCTGAGGAATGTGCTTGCCGTTGCCTAATTCAAAGTCATCGATCATGTTCAGCAACTCGGTTACTGGACCGTCCATGAATGCTTGTTCTTCTGCGCTCAGTTTTGCCTGAGGGATATCGCGTAGTGCCTGCATGTCAGGCTTACCCTGATAAATAGAAGATTCAATCCACACATCGCCTGCATCTAAGGCTTCTTGCTCTGTGGTTGAAATTGGGGGTAATACTTTCTTTAAGCTAGTTCTGATACTCATAATAACTCATCCGCTCATCTGACCAGTTGTTTAGGTTAATACTACACCTAATTTAAAAAAGATCAAATTTTGTAAAAATTATCAGATAATCATGTGGTTATATAAACTATCTGCGTCTTTTTTATACGAAGGTGTGATGCAAGGGATTAACATTGCTGATATTTAATGGTCAAAAAACGCTCTGGTTGTTGTGTCACCTTGATGTAGAACCACTATACCTGCGGTAACACGCCGCGATTACGAACATTTTACCTCTCGCTGTGTGGGAAATTATCTATGCGGACTGGTATAAAACCGCTTGTTCGTGCAGCTATCAGTTAACTGTATTCATCTAAACTCTGTTTGTTCGTTTTAATCAGAGGCATTGTCTTTTATAGTGAGCGTTCTTTAACATGGAGAAGTAATTAAAATGCGCCGTCTTTCATCATTTTTCGCTAAGTTCCTTATTGGAAGTGCAGCTATAACAAGCTTGGGTTTTTCTGGACTAGCATCAGCCAACGGATATGCAGTGGCAAATATTGGCTTTGGCAACGTAGATACTGAAATAGATAATGAGTCTGATATTAGCTATTCAGCTGCTTTAGGCTATCAATTTCACCGTCAGTGGTATGTAGAAGGTGGCTATATCTCTTTTATTGATACAGATAACGACGAACAATCAATCTCATCTAAAGGCCCTTATTTGGCGTTACTAGGTAAAGCGAGTAGCCAGAAAGGTGAGCTGTATTATAAATTAGGCGTGGCAAGCGTTGACATCGAGCACGCGTCGATAGATAGCAATACCTGTGGCCCAGAAGCCGCTGTGTGTGGATACGATGACACAATTATCGCAGGATTAGCAGGGCTAGGCTTCGATTACTACTTAGGCTTACAGTCGATGGTACGCGTGGAATACACCTACTTTGGTGGCAAAGATGATTTTTCTGCGCATATTGTAAATTTAGGTTTTCGCTACAACTTTTAGGTTGTAGTTATTAACTCGCATAGTCGTTTTAAATATAGGCCCTAGATAAATCCAAAAATCGTTTGATTGTGTAAAAATAGATAAATTCTCAACAATGGATTTACAATGAAAAACGAATTAGACAGCAAGTTCTTACTTCAGGTTTTCGACAAGATCCGCCAGCATGGCGCGAAAGAAGATGAACAGTATAAGCTTAATGGGATCACTGCGTTTACAGATCACGATGGCTATACGCTTTACATTGAAGACGTTAATGTGAAGCTGCAGTTCGGCTTTCACAATCAATACCATTTTGACTATGACTCAAAAGAACAATATGAATCGTTTGAGAAAAAGTTGAAGCAAATCGATAAAGAATATTAGTGACCTGATTTCAGTTTGTATTGATAACAAGCAATATGTTTCTTAAGCAGAGAAAGCAAGTATGGGCTCTCTCTGCTTAAGCGCTTTTATTTATCGCAAGGGCACTGTGGGCTGTCTGTCTCAATTAGCCCCACCAAAAACCTTCTGCTACAATGCCGCTCACTTCGTTTCAAAGGATACAGACATTGGCGGCGGCAATTAAAGCTCCTAAATTTAAACTAGCATTTTTAGGCCCTAAGTTTTGGCCTGTATGGTTAGGTGTTTTCGTTCTTTATACAATTACATGGTTGCCTTTACCCGTGATACGCGCTATCGGTGGCGGTACCGGTAAACTTATCGCATTAATTGTTCCTAAACGGGCAAAAGTCGCAAAGCGTAACTTGACGCTCTGGAACCCTACACTTTCCGCCAGTGAAGTAGAGGCGCTTTACAAAGAAAATGTGCGGCGTACAGGCATGGCACTATTTGAAACTGCTATGGGATGGTGGTGGCCTAGCTGGCGCGTAAAACGAGCTATTGAGATTGAAGGCACTGAGCATGTTGAAGCGGCCCTTGCAAATGGCAAAGGTGTCTTTGGTATGGCACTTCACAATATGAATCTGGAATTTGCCTGTAGAGGAATTGGCTTCTTCCGTCCAAGCATCGCGTTTTATCGCAAACACAACAACCCTCTCGTTGATTACCTTCAGTATCATGGGCGAAACCGCTCGAACAAATACTTGATTGATAAGCGCAACGCAAAAGCCTTACTTGCTGCACTTGACGATAAAGAACTTTGTTTGTATTTGCCCGACCAGGATTATGGCCCGAAACAAAGTATCTTTGTTCCATTTGGTGGGGTGAAAGATACCGCGACAACTACAGCAACGCTGATGTTTATTCGACGTAGTCACTCTGAGCCAATGATCATCACGTCGCAATACACCAAACGCGGTTACAAAATTAAAATCTATCCACCGCTTTTTCAGTTAGGCGATATGGAAGACGCTGAAGCACTAACATTACTGAATCAACATGTAGACGCTGCGGTTAAAGAACAGCCAGAAAGCTATTTGTGGATGCACAAGCGATTTAAAACCAGACCGGAAGGTAACCCTGAATCGCTGTATAAATCACTATAGCTGAGTATGAATAAACACCTAGCGATGAAAATTAGATAAATAGAATAATAGGCTTTCCGTTCGAAGGTAGACTAAAATAGAAGAATTATGCTTAAGTTCATACACATAGCATAAGCTGATTTTCGATTAAAAGTGGCTACACATTGGTAAGGTATGGGACAGACAAGTTATTCAAGTTCATCGTTTTGGGCAAAGCAAATTGGCATAGCAGCAGTGCTCGTGATCATTGCTGGCGTACTCATTTACATGCTTCAAACACAGGACCAAGAGCCTGTTCCGCAAGGGCAAGCGGAAGAAAAGTCTGTATCACGTGGGTTAAGTGAGTTCTATCGAGACTTCCGTATGTCTGCTACTGACCCAGCAGAAGATGAGCAGGGAGATTTTGTTCTGGATATTGCGGGCGTTGATCCTAATTTAGACAACAAGCTTGCACAAATGTCTAGCCAAACCCGTCCGGTTGAAAAGAATTGGACCGGCGAACATAAATACCGTACGTTCCAGGAAGGGAACACACTGCGCGAAGCTATTTCGCAATACGCTCAAGCTGAAGGCATGCAGGTGATATGGAACCTGGAGCAAGACTTTGTTATTAAGCACCAGTTTCAATTGGACAACACGGTTGCAGGATCGCTTGCTAAAATTGCCAGTGCCATAGACAGCAGTTTTGAAGGGCAAGTAAAAGCATATTTATGTGCAGAGCAACGCTCGCTGGTGGTGACTGCCCAAGAAACAGAATTTCTCACCACCAACTGTCGTTTGGTTAGAGGTTAAGCTTCATCGCCTAGCCGCTACACGTTCCAAATAGTGTATTCCAGTGAATGGTTACTTGCTCTCGTATGGCATCTAGTTCTTCGCTCTGATCTGCGTACTTGGTATCTGCTAACGTTAAATGGTGGTATTGCTCTCGTAGCTTTAAATACGCCTTTTGCAGTTTGTGCGCAGTGGCGACATCAATAATGTTGGTCTCGGCTGCGGCGTCAAAAATGCGAAGATTGTCAGGATATTCTGTCATGGCAGCCTGTGACTTTGCATTAGCGAGTACAAGATATTGAGCCATGAACTCAATATCGGTAATACCACCTACACACTGCTTTAAGTCTACCTTGTCGTTCTCCTTTGAAAGCAAGTGCTCCCGCATTTTTAAACGCATTTTGCACACATCGTCAGCCAACGTTTTAGCGTTTCTAGAGCGAGTTAGTATGGAACTTCTTACCTGCGTGAAGTCATTCAAAAGGCGTGGGTCTCCGCAAATGGCTCTTGCACGAACCAGCGCTTGATGTTCCCAAGTCCATGCTTCTTCGGTCTGGTATTTTTCGAAACCATCGATATGGCAACATAACAATCCCGCATTGCCAGAAGGGCGTAGACGCAAGTCGGTTTCGTATAATTGTCCAAACAACGTTTTCGTATTGAGAAGATGCATGATGCGCTGCGCCAACTTAATGTAAAACTGTTGTGCTTCAATAGACTTCTTACCGTCTGTACTTATGCCGCGAGGGGCATTGTGCAAAAACACTAAATCTAAGTCTGAGCCGTAACCTAATTCATACCCGCCTAGTTTTCCATAGCCGATCACGGCAAATCCTTTGTCAGTTCCCTCTAGGTGTGCTGGAACGCCATAGCGCTGTTGCATTTGCATCCAGGCAGCATCTACTACGTTCTCCAATATCACTTCAGCTAGCACCGTAAGCTTATCGCTCACGTTGTTTATAGGTAGTGATTCACTGATGTCGCTGGCGGCTATGCGAAGCTGTTGGCAAAGTTTGAACTGCCTCCATCCATCCATAAGCATTTCAACGTCGTCTTGTTCAATACGAAGCATGATTTCACGCAGTTCCAGCTGATATTCCTGCTTGCTGGTATGGATATCGGTATTTTGCTGACCTAGGTATAACGGCGTGAGTAATTCGTCTAATAGTAATGGAAAGCGCTTAATTTCTTGAGCTATCCAGTCGCTTCGTTCACATAGCCTTACTAACTGTTTTAATACATCCGGATTTTCAAGTAGTAAGTCAAGGTAAGTGGTTCGGCCAGTAATCGCTTCTATAACACCAAGTAAACGGTCGAGTACTTGTGGGATGTAGTTTGGATGTTGGTTGATGAGCACATACAAAATTTCGGGAAGCAATTTATTTAACGTGTCTTCACCTTTTTGGCCTATGCGATAATTGCGTTGCTTATCCTTGAAGGCGACAAGAATAGAATATATGCCTTTAATATCGCTAGCAGACAGGTATTCGCCAAAGGTTTCAGTAAACTCATCCTCTTGCAATGCAAGACGCCACGCATCTTGGCAGGCAGTGAAAAGCTGGTCTTCTTCTGCGTGCGTATCATGAGACTCTTCTACTAACTCGTTGAAATGGGCATGAATACGCGCCATTACAGTATCTAAATGCACTAAAAATTCACTGTAAGAATCAAAACCCATGACTTCAATAAGCGCAGCTTGTTGCCAAGGTAACTCAGGAAGAGTCTGGGTCTGGCGATCTTGAGCTTGTTGAAGCGTGTGCTCTACTTTTCTTAGGAATAAATAGTCACTTTTTAGCTGTTGCGTTACGTCGCGTTCGACTATATTGAGTTCAGTTAATGCATCTAACGTGCGAAGTAATGACTTACTTTGTAATGCTGGCTCTCGTCCTCCGTGAATCAGCTGAAAACTTTGGGCAAAAAACTCCACTTCACGAATGCCACCTGCGCCGAGTTTTATATTGTTACTCAGTCTGCGTCTGCGTATTTCTGTGGCGATCAGCTTTTTCATGTTACGAAGGGCATCTAATGTGGTGAAGTCTAAGTAACGACGGAAGGTAAACGGGTGCAAAATGCTCTTTAACCATTTCACATCTTGCGAATTATCATCGTTAATCACCCGCGCTTTTACCATGGCAAAGCGCTCCCAGTGTCGACCTTGATCTTGATAATAATCTTCAAGTGCCGCGAAATGCATCACAAGGGGGCCAGAATCGCCGAAGGGGCGTAAACGCATGTCAACGCGGTAGACTTGACCGTCATTAGTCACTTTGTTCAATGCTTGGATTAGTTTTTGCGCGAGTTTGGTAAAAAACTGCTGATGCTCAACGCTTTTTCGACCACCTTGGGTTTCGCCTTTTTCTGGGTACGTAAAAATTAAATCGATATCAGAAGAAAAGTTGAGTTCCTTTCCTCCTAACTTCCCCATACCCAAGATATACATGTGCATGTCTTGGTTATGGCTTTGTGGTTTTCCATAGCGCGCTGCTAAATGTTGATAAAGCCAGTGGTACGCACCGTTAATAAGTACATCAGCTAATGCTGAAACCTGCATAAGTGATATTTCGATGGGTTGCTTGTTCAAAACGTCGAGGAAAGTAATCCGCGCCATCTCTTTATTTCTAAATTCCCTTAACACTTGCATTAAGTCATCTTCGCTGGCGACGTTGTGCAATTCATTGTCTAGGTTTGCGAGATAGTCAGATGACATGGTATTGCCAAGAGATTGAAGCGCTTCACTTTTCTCAGGTGGTTGATAAGGCTCAACGATGCGAGAAACAAATGAAGGGTTTTGAATCAATGTCTCAGCCAAGAAAGAGGAGCGCGTGAAGGAGAGCATTAGTATTTCACAATGAGCCTCAATAACGGCTTTGTCACTATCGCTAATTGCTGGCGCTGTTAACAACTGCTGCCAAAATTTTTCGGCAAGTTCTATGTTTGTCATGCTATTTTCGTTGTCTGTTGGCATAATGCTCGCGTCTTATGAGATATCGCTCGTGTTTTACGGTTGAATACTCACAATTGCCATTGCAAGTACTCAAAACAAGGTCTGCTAAGTGCGCTAACGTGCAGCTCTGCATTCAATGTGGTTAAGTGCCTGCTAACCCAGGGTGTGATCCACAGGTCATTTGGCCCTAACTAAAATAAATCTGAACAAGTTCGATGTCATCGTTGTACAAGTTTGTAATAGATGAACGCTATTCAATTAGCCATCACTGATTTTTCGAAACTACATCAAAAACTAATCAGAAGAACTTTGTGTGTTCAAGGAGCAAAGATAACGTGGAAGCCTTAGTAAAACTAGTACCTCTAACGCAAGAACTGCTGATATATCTCGGTATGGATGTCGCAATTGCGTTAGTACTGCTAATGATTATGAAGTGGCTGACAGGCGCATTTAGGAAATACTCGGTAACAGAAGAACTGGGTGTTAAAGATAACTTCGCATTTGGGATAAGCATTGCGGGAGGCATGCTGTCGTTGTGCATAGTATTGAGCTCGGTTGTTGGCCGTCATATTGGCGTGGGTTATAAAGAAGCGGCGATTGGAATGGTAACGTTCGGTATTGTGGGCATTATATTGGTGAAGTTCGGACGCTTCGCTCACGATAAACTAGTACTTAATAAAGTTGATACGCATGCGATGATTGCCGAAAGGAGTGTGAGTGTGGCGCTGGTTGATGCGGCTAGTTTGGTGGCAAGCGCAATTGTTTTACGCAATATTATGGTGTGGGTTGATGGCAGCGACATGAACGCAATCATTGCTATTGTGACCGGCTTTACCGTGGTTCTGACCATGTTGCTTGTTATGACGCGCATTTTAGAGTTTAGATATGCAAGAGATAATCAAAACGACTCATTTCAAGGGGCGCTAGAGAAGGGGCAGTTAGCACTCGCTATCGAGCACACTGGTAATTTACTTGGAACTGCTATGATTGTGTCGGCAGCGAAGAATTTACTCATTTATAACCCATCAGGTTACGTGAGCAATATAACAGGTTGGCTGATTGTTAGTGTTGGCCTAGCAATCGCACTTCATATTTTGGTACTAGCGAGCAAAAAAATTATTTTGTTTGGCATGAATTTCCGGCAGGAAGTCGACCAACAGCATAACGTTGGTGTAGCTGCACTTGGGTTTACCCTTAGCATAGGAAACGCCATGATCATTAACGGTGTTTTAGGCGGGTAGGGGAATACTCTTTTCTGGATAACGAACCTAACGCAACCCAATGTCTTAATCTTCAAATTGGGTTTTCATACACATTAGCTCATTGAGTTGCCCTTTACGAATAATCCCGCTTTTTTGAGGGCGGCTCATTCTCTTTACCTCATATTCAAGCTTTGATGCATGTGACTTGTCAGTCATTTCGAATATGGCTTTAAAGGTCAGTGGTGCCTTACCTTTTAAGGCCTTGGCGCCCCCTTTTAACTCTCCTCGGTGTTGCGCTATGCGGCGCTTGGGGTTAGTGGTAATTCCTGTGTAGAGTTGGCCAAGCTTATTTTCAACTAAGTAGAGATACCACGTAGCTTTTGTACTTCCCTGGTGGGTATTGCCTTCGTTGGCTGGTATACTTTGTGCCAATGTAATTCAATGTATAGAAATTTCTCGTAGCTTTATATTAGCAGAATTAACTAGTGCTTGTTGACCTTTGCTGTACAACATAGGTCAACCAGCCCTAAAGACTCGGCGTAAATATATTACTTCGATAATCGCGCGATGTTGGTTACCATATATACGAGAATAAGCGCGCTGTTTCGAATTCACGTGTTCGCACTCGTGTTTTTGAACGCACATTTTTAATGGAAAAACGGTAAATTGCATGTACGAAAGTTATTATGGACTTAACTCGAAACCGTTTCAGTTAACCCCAGATCCAGAATTTTTCTTCGCAAGTAAATGGCACAAACGCGCCATGTCTTATCTACAGTATGGACTTTCTCAAGCTGAAGGGTTCATTGTTATTACCGGCGGAATTGGAACCGGGAAAACTACCGTAGCAAACAGCTTGCTTGAAGAAATTGAAGACGACATTGCGGCAGCTCAAATAGTTACGCCAAAGCTGTCGCCAGACGAACTGGTAAAAATGGTCGCGTCTAAATTTGATATCCCCACGGAAGGTCGCTCAAAAGCCGATATTTTAAAAGCGCTTGAAATTTTCTTATACGATCTAAACAAAGCGGGTCGCCGCGCCTTACTATTGGTTGATGAAGCGCAAAACCTTCCGTTAGAGACCATTGAAGAATTAAGAATGCTGAGTAACTTTCAGCTGAACGGCAAACCGTTGATTCAAAGCTTTTTGCTGGGGCAAGAAGAACTGCAGCCTATTTTACGCGCACCGAATATGGAGCAATTTAGGCAACGTATTGTAGCGTCTTGCCATCTCGCTCCGCTTTCATTGGAAGAGTGCAAAGAATACATTGAGTACCGATTGCACCACGCGGGATGGAACGGCTCACAGTTATTCAGTGAAGAGGCGTTTGAACGAATTCACATGTTCTCTCGCGGTATCCCTCGTAAAATTAATACCCTAATGGACAGGGTAATGCTCTATGGCTTTTTAGAAGAACTAGAGAGCTTTGACGCGGACGCGGTAAACGAAGTAATTGAAGAAGTAAAAGCAGAGATGTTCGAGCCTGACAAAACTGGCGCGGAAGTGACGGAGCATATGGGCTTTGCTGACCACCCGGAAAGCCAAACTATCATGACACCTAAAGGCAATGTTATTCGCGACACCAAATACTACTTGGATATGTTAGCTGAATTAGTTGATGCTTTAGATGACGCCATTTCACAAAAAGTGAAAATGACGCAATACGTCGATAAGCTTATGAAAAAGAAGTTCAAAACGTATGTTCGACTTAAGAGTGATGATAAGAAAGAGTGATACTTTCTTTGTAGCCACCATCATTTGATAAACAAAAAAAGCGCCTTTTTACTAGTGTAAAATCGGGCGCTTTTTTTTGAGTTTAGTTGACTAGTACTGCCTACAAACTACAACCGGTAGATTGAAAAATTCAGTGAATTAGTCATAGGTGTAGGTAATAGATGCGCTTAAGCGTCGGTCGGTATAGTTGTTACCAAACTGAGATATGCCTGTATTCAAATCTCCCTCTTGCTTGAGGTACCTAGCATCAATACTTGCTTTTAACCGGCGACCGAACTCTCTTTCTAAACCAATGGATGCATTCCAGTTGTCGCTTTCGCCTCTAAATACGTCTTCTGCACCCTGACCTGTGATATTGGCGTAGTTAATACTGCTAGTTATGTTGGTATAGCTACCAATTTTATAGGCTACGTTTGTACCGAAAGAGTAGGTGCGTCTTAGTCTATCTTCGTCTAAGTAATCATCTTCGGCATATCGCCAAGAAAAAGCGAGGGTAATTCTAGAAAAGTCATAACCTGCTTGAAAATTTGCACTTTTTCGCAGAATGATGTTGTCATCAAACTCTAGATTTTGTGAAGTAAGCTGCACCAATTGCTCTCCCGCGGAGGGTGTATAACTTAAGCTATTGGGCTGAAAACAGTCAGCAATGGATGTCGATGAAGCTGGGCAAACAAATACGCCTAAGTTCTCTGGATCAGCTAACAAGCGAGAAGTGTTTGTAACGTCTTCTGAATAGCTGAATGAGGTGCGTAAGTATTTGGAGTTGTATCCAATACTCGCTGATGCCGATTCACCATAAAAACGACGCCCGTAAGTAGCAGCAACCCGTGTACGAGTGCTCAGTGCCCATTGCATATCAACACCTACGAATGTTTCACCATCGTCTTCTTCTAGATCGGAATCGCTCTTATTGGCCGTTAATGATATATAGCGATTCTCAGCTTGACGGTAAGTTAATCCCACCCCATAAGAATTAAACTCTCTTACTAAACTGTTCGTGTCATCTCTGTCTGAAATTTGGTTAGCTTCGTGCCTTGCAGTTAAACGAATGGCCCAGTCGCCATAAATTCGAGTATCTATATAACCGTCACCAGTTCTCGATTCAAAGTCACCATTGTTTGCTTGACCTCGCTCAGTATTCTGATAAGTACCCGTAACTGACCAGATGAAATACTTGGCTTCATCGCCGTTGAGTAAAGTACCTGAGAGTTGATAACTGTCATTATCCAGAGCATTGTTGTTAGTTAATGAACGCTCCGATGCTGTATCTGAGTATGAGGCTGTGCCTTGCCCCCTTACCCAGTCGCCTTGATCTAGTGTAAGCGTAGAAGATAGTCGATTCGAGCGAGTTTTCGCCAAACTGTCAGAGTTCGCAATAAAATCACTCACTAAAAAGTTAGCTGAATTCGTGTTTTGGTAATTTAGAGCCCCAGCCGCTTGAAAAGACAGTAGGTTTTCTAAAGGTACCCATTGCGCTGAATAGCTGTACTCTGCGTAATCTTGTCGCTGGCTAGCATCGTCGTTATCGCGCTCAAGATGAGTATAGGTACCAGACCATAACCCTTGAAATGTTCTTGTTTGATAAGTTGCGTTTACTTTAGGCGCCACAGTTACTGTGGTAAGTGAACGGTTGCCATTTTCCTCAGTATCGACACTTTGGTAGATGGTTTCGGCTGTGGCAACAGCATTCACGTCAAGTTTTGCAAAAGCAGGTAGACTTGTTGCGACGGCTGCAGCAACAAGTGTCGGCTTTATTATTCTTCTTTTAGGCATTGTATTGCGCCTATTCGCTGCGCTCTGAGTAATAATACCCATAATATCCGCTTCCATCGGTGTCGTTATGTACAGACTTGTTCACTACAAATCCTATGGCCATCTCTGGGTTCAATCGCTCCACAGACATTTTAATATCGCCTATCTTCGCTTTGCCCTCTTCTACGACAACAACCGCTTGTCCTGCAAAATTAGCGAGAATAGCACTCTCGTTTATACCAATGAGAGGAGGCGTATCAAAAATAACTATTCGATCTGGGTATCTGTTAGCAAATTCATTAACAGTGTCATGCATTTTCTGGCTTGCTAGCAGTTCGGTAGACAAATGGTGCGACTTTCCTGCAGGAATAATTTTCAGCTTATCGATGTTGGTTGGGTACAGCACATCTGAAAGATCGTCAACGTCTCCGGTCAAATATTCCATTAGCCCTTTACGACGTTCTAATCCTAATGTGTTTAATACGTTAGGCTTAAGTACATCGGCGTCCACAAGAAGTACAGTTTTATCCTGCTCCGATGCGATACTCATTGCCAGGTTGGTTGCAGTGAATGTCTTCCCTTCAGAAGGGCGACTACTGGTAACCATAATAATGTTTGGGTTGTGAAGGGTTTTCGCTAAAGAGCCAAAGGCGTTTGCTAAAAGCTTACGCTTTATTTCGCGGTACTCTTCATTAATTTGCTTTCTCTCACCGTTTAGCGAAATATGCCCATTCTTATCAAGACGCACAAAATCGATAACAAATTCGTCGAGTGGAGATTTCTTATTGATAAATTCCTTTTCTTCAGCGATCACGGTTTCAGCAGGAAGCTCTGCGGGTGTAGGTTTGTCAATTGATACCTTCGACTCTTCAGGCGCGTTTGAATGACTAGCGTCTTCAATTTTTTCTGTAGACGAAGTCTTTTGACCTGCTGCTTTCGCCTCTTTTTGTTTTTGAAGTGCCTTCTCAATTGTATTTTTCATTAAAGAAGCCCTCCAAACAAATCTATATTCATAATTTCAGCGGCGACCAAGGCGCCGTACATTGCCAAAATAGTACCACTGGAAAGCAGAAACACTAAAAGTCGGTTTCTGTTTGTTTTATTTATCTGCTCAATGTTCAAGTGGGTTACAGTACCCCATATAGGATAATCAGATACATTGAGTAACTGCTTAGGTCGAATCAAGATAGGATTAAGTTGGCTTATGAGAAAAGCAATTGCAATGCCTGAACCAAAACCTAGAACTAAGACGACAGTGTAAAAAATGATCCTATTGGGGCCTGAAGGACGCTTTGGAAGCAGTGGAGGCTCAATAATTCTAAACTGAAGCTCTTCCGCTGAAACGTCAGCCCTTCTTGATAAGTCTGCTGATTCACGGCGCGATAGAAGCTCTTCGTATTTTTGCTTGGTTACACCGTATTCTCTGTTAAGCGCCGAAGATTCAGCCTCTATTTGCGGGATAAGATCCACTTTGCTCTCTAACCCTGCTATTTTGCTTTGCAAGTCGCTCTCTTTTACTCTTAGAGATGCTATTTGACTTTCCAATCTACTAGCTTCTAACTTTATTTCTCTATTCAATTCAGAAAGTGGTTGATTCTGCTCATCGCCATCAGCAGCGAGAAATGCTTCAATTTCTTTACTGCGAGACTCCTCTAGGCTCTCTAAGAGAGCTTTGGTCTCAATAACATCAGGATGAAGGTCTGTGAAGCGAAGGGTCAGTCTATCGAGCTCTTCCTCTAAAGACTTTATACGCTCGTCATAGCGAGTACTTAGAACAGGTTCGTCACGATTAGTCACGCCAAAGCTGTCGTTTTGTTTGGAACTGCTAATTTGACCCTTAAGAGTCTCTGCTTGTTGCTGAGCTTGTCGAATTTGAAGGCGAGTCGCCTCAAGCTCGTCATTCAAACCTTGAAGGCTGGAGTAATAGGTCCCTGCTAATGGCAGTATATCGTTGTACTGACGTTTGAAATTCGCAAGCCTTTGCTCTGCCTCAGTAAGGCGAGACTCATATTCTGCAATTTGCTCATCTAAAAAGCGCCCAGCCGTATCAGTATCTTTTCTGTTATTTCCCAAAGCGCCTTCGACAAATAGATCAAGTGTTTCTTGGACTACTCGCTGCGCAGTGGATGGTTCCTCGTTAGAAAAAGAGATATTATAAATATTGTCTCTACCAGTTGATGATAGCTGGATGTCCTTGGTTAGGTTAGTCACTAACGTTTCGAACTCTGCTTCTGTTGTTGTCGTTATATCGAGGTCACTCTCACGTGCAATCTTTTCAACATTGCTCCTACTAAGCAACGTTTTGGCCATCATCTGAATTTCTTGGTCAGGATTCGTTTGAATTGCTAGGCCTCGCAGTAGAGGCTGCAAAACCGAGCGAGTATCAACGAACACTTGGGCTTTTGATGAGTAGACATCTGGAAGGCTGGCAACATACACAAAGCCAACTGGACATATGAGCCATGAAAAAATAATTACGTAACGCTTTTTAATCCAAACCCCTTTAATGTAGTCAAGGACTTGGACTAACGTTTGTTGTAAATCCTGCATTTTATTATTTGTTCCGTTTACTGCTTTACAACTAGAACCAAGCTTCTGGAATGATCACGATATCACCAGGTAGCATATCGACATTTTTTGATATGTCACCATCTCTAATCAAATCGTCAATGTTTATTTCGAATGTTTTTTGTTTCCCGTCTACCACTCGAACTAGCTTTGCCCCGTTCCCATCTGCGAATTCCGTTAAACCACCTACGGCTATCATTAAATCCAGTAGCGTCATGTGCTCGGAATAGCTAACTGCGCTTGGGTTTGTAGCCTCACCAATCACGCGAACCTGTTCACTTAAAGGGCCAGTGAAGTTGTTTACACTAACTGTGACTCTCGGGTTATTTATGTAGGTTGAAAGTTGCTCTTCAATTTCTCTAGCGAGCATCGTAGGGGTTTTACCTGCTACATCAATGTCCTCAACCAGTGAAGTTGTAACCTTGCCATCCGGTCGTACTATGAAATTGCCTGAGACTTCAGGGTTTCGCCAAACAAATATGGTTAAAGAGTCCCCAGGACCAATTAAATATTGATATTCATTAACATCGGTTGTTAGCGATGAACGAGTCGTTGCTTCGGGCAACACGGCAGTATTACTACAGCCATTGAGACCAATTATTAGAAGTGGAGCACAGCACGTTATTAGTTTTTTAAAGCGGAACATAAGAGATCATCCTACACTCATTATGGTTAATTTATGGCTTTTGCCGTTTACCCTACGGTAAATGTCACTATAATGCCAATAACAATTGTAGTCTATTGGAATAAATCCCTTTATGATGGGAAAAACGCCGCAGTTTTAGGGGGCCAGGGGTGGCAGTAAACAAGCGCAATCAAAATAAACGCTCAAATATACTAGTAATAACAGAAGCGTTGCTCATTGCTTACATGGGCTATATTTCTCATTTTATCCTTACGCAAATTGGTATGTCGCCGAATGTGACGGTGGAAAAACTGATAATCAACGTAGGAATGCTTACAGTTTCAATATTGTTATGTTCGTTATCCGTTGGGTTGTATGAAGCGAAGTTAAGAGAAACTTTCCGAGGTATTATCCGTCGCATATTCGTTAGCGTGGGACTGAGTTATTTTTTAGTCGAAGTGCTAAGTCGAGCATTTTTTGATGACTTGGTCATGGATTCTTATTTCCTGCCAGCATCAGTTTGTTCAATTATTATAACCTTAGTTGTTTTCAGGTATTTCACAAACCGTCTCGGCTTGTTGGGCCTAGGGAAAGTGCGCATATTAGTCCTTGGGGCAGGGGAAAGAGCTTCAATTATTGAAAAGCGTATGCGCAGAGATGTGGATAGAATTGGGTTTGAGCTTGTAGGGTTCATCCCAATTCCAGGAGACAATCGGGAAGACGGAATTCGAAAAGAGAAGATTATTCATCTTAAGGTAGACGAGAGTTTTCAGCAGTTCATTGCAGATAATGAAATAGAAGAAATAGTCATTGCTTGCGACCAACGTCGTGGAACGCTTCCTGTAGAAGTGCTTTTTGACTGCAGGCTAAGAGGGATTGAAGTTACCGAGCTTTTAGATTTCATGGAGCGAGAAACAGGGCAAATAGTCGTAAACCTGATGTACCCGAGTTGGGTCATTTATTCCAATGGATTTCAGAGCCAGAATTATTTGCGAGACGCGCTAGATTACACCCTCAACGCGTTCCTAGCGTTCATCATATTCCTCTTTGTTTGGCCAATTATGCTGATTACCGCGTTCATTATCTATTGCGATGATGGCAGACGTACAGGTGTGTCCGTTTTCTATAAACAAGAGCGAGTGGGGTTAAACGGAAAGCTTTTCAAAATAATTAAATTCAGAAGTATGCGACCTGATGCAGAAAAAGATGGCGCTAAATGGGCGAGCAAGAATGATGATCGCGTTACTCGTATTGGCCACTTTATTAGAAAGTACCGCGTAGACGAATTACCACAGCTTTTAAATGTGTTTAAAGGTGAAATGGCATTTATCGGACCTCGTCCAGAGAGACCTCAGTTTGTAGAGCAGCTTGTACGCGAAGTGCCCTATTACAATCAGCGTCATAACGTTAAACCAGGTTTAGCTGGCTGGGCACAGCTCAATTACCCTTATGGCGCCAGCGTAGAAGACTCTATGGAAAAGCTTAAGTTCGATCTTTATTATGTAAAACACCAAAGTTTGCTGTTAGATATTTTGATACTTATCCGTACGGTTGAAATTGTACTGTTTGGCAAAGGGCGATAATCATGAAGCTAGATAATCGACTCAATGCCATGACAGTAGATGTGGAAGACTACTTTCAAGTTTCTGCTTTTGAAGGCGTAGTAAACAAAAGCGATTGGGATTCGATCGGCTTGAGAGTGGGAGATAATACCCATCGCCTTCTAGATTTGTTTGCTCAAAATAACGTTAGATCGACATTTTTTACGTTAGGCTGGGTGGCGCAGCGCTGCCCAGATGTTATCAAACGGATAGTAAGTGAAGGTCATGAGCTGGCAAGCCACGGATTAGCGCATCAACGCGCTACAACGATGACCGAGCAAGAGCTTTTCGATGATATTAAGCAAAGCAAAGAGATTCTTGAAGATATAGGCGGTGTGGCGTTAAAAGGCTATAGAGCGCCGAGTTTTTCAATTAACGATTCGAACACGTGGGCGTACGATATCCTAAAGGAGCTTGGCTTTGTTTATTCTTCTAGTACTTATCCAATCAACCACGATCTCTATGGTGTACCAGATTGGCCGCGCTTTAAATACAAACGTGAGAATGGTCTGATAGAGATTCCAATACCAACAGTTCGTAAGAAAGGAACAAATATTGGGATTGGTGGTGGCGGTTATTTTCGTCTTTATCCTTATTGGTTATCTAAACGCCGTATTACTGAGTTCATGCAATCTGAAAGTGCGCCATACAGTTTCTATTTTCATCCTTGGGAGATAGATGCTGATCAACCAAAATTTAATTCTGCTCCATGGAAGTCTAAAGCTCGTCACTACATCAACTTGTCAAGAATGGAAGGCAAAGTAGAAAAGCTGCTTAAAGACTTTAACTGGGTAACAATGCAGCAAGCCTACGAGATAAAATAAGCAGAAGAACTTTCGGGTTAAGCAGTAAGGGCAAGGAACTACTCATGAGTAACAGTGAAGCTCTAGAAACAAATGGAAACGGGCGAAATACTTCCCCTCGAGAAAGTAAAACCTTTTACTTAAGCGGCCTGGCCTTAATACTCTTTTGGATAGTTTTTTGCTGGCAAGGTATTACTACTGCTATTCAAATTTGGTATGGGAATGAGATATTTAATCACGGTTTTTTTATCATTCCCGGTGCTCTTTATCTTATCTACTTTAAACGTAAAACACTTCTTGCCTCACCCATAAAAACGGCTCCATTAGCACTTGTTATTATAGTGCCTGCGTTACTGCTGTACGTCATTGGCATTGCCGGAGACGTTCAGTTGTTTCTTCATACGGCTACTTTTGTACTTTTGCCTGCCATGATATGGCTGATTTTAGGAACGTCAGCGGCGAAAACCATTTTATTTCCGCTCACTTTTATGTTGTTCAGTATACCTGTCGGCGAACAGTTAATTCCTTATCTTCAGGAGATTGCCGCAGACGGCTCAGTCGCTCTTTTACGACTAACGGGTGTGCCGCTCTTTCGCAGCGGCCTCTACATTGATATTCCTCAAGGCCGCTTTTTAGTCGCAGAAGCGTGCTCTGGAGTAAGCTTTTTTATAGCTAGCTTTGTGATTGGAAGCTTGTACGCATATCTCAATCTGAATTCAGTGAAGAGAAAAGTCTCGTTTGTGGTAATTTCGCTTATATTTCCTATTCTGGCCAACATAGTAAGGGTTTACGGAATTATTTTGATAGCCTACTGGACTGATATGGAGCACGCGGCTGGCGCAGATCATTTAATTTATGGGTGGTTTTTCTTCGCGTTCGTTATTGTTTGTCTTTTAGGAATAGGCGAGCTTATGCGAGATGCCGCGCCCCTCGAAAACCCTCCTGCTACAGTTAATCCTAAGTTTCAAATACACAGACTAACCGTTGCTTTGACACTTGTATTATTCGTGGCTTTTGGCGCATGGAAAACCAACATAGCCAACGCTAACCACTCGGCAGCAATTACTTCGTCTGCACTGCTAAACGATGTTGAAAAAAACACTTGTAGCACCATCAGTTGGTCACCTCTAGTCATCAATCCCGATGATGAACGAGAAGGCTTTATCAATGATTGTCGTGTTAAAGTTTATTCTGCATGGTTCAGTGAGCAGGACAACGAATTAGTTAGTGACTTGCATCGCAATTTTGACCCAGAACGTTTTTCTTTAGAAGGAACTGAGACACTAAACGTTTCAGGAAATACGTTTACTGTCTTTAATGTGGTATCTCTTAGGGGCGAAAAGGTAAAAATAGTTCGATGGTACGAGATAGATGAGCACCTTTTTACCAGTAAAATACCGGCTAAAGTTTTCCAAGTAAGAAGGGTTCTTCTCGGTAAAGAAAGCGGTGGCAACCTTTGGATCCTAGCTACTTTAAGTCAAGACGCAGAGCAGTTGAGAAAGTCAATTGCGAGTATCACAAGTAAGAATAAAAAATGAAAAAAACGTTATTGCTAACTGAGAATTTCCCTCCTAAGGAAGGTGGGAGTGGCCGATGGTTTTGGGAGCTTTATTCGCGTCTCCCTAATGACAAAGTGCTTATAGTTGCAAATGATACACCGGAAGGTCGCGAATTTGATAATACTCACGAGCTAGATATTGTTCGCATTGAGCTTGAAAGCACCGAATGGGGACTAGCAAGCACTAAAGGGCTGGGGTTTTACTGGGAAACCATTCGCAAAGTACTTAAACTCATTAAAGAGCATGATATCAAGGAGGTGCACTGTGGAAGAGTTATTCCTGAGGGGGTGATAGCCAGAGCACTAAAGCTTTTAGCGGGAGCGCGATACAACTGTTTTGTTCATGGCGAGGATGTAGAAACTGCAGCCACAAGTCGTGAGCACAGCCTGCTTGTAAAAAACGTGTGCAAAAACGCGGCTATGCTTATCTGTAATAGTGAAAACACCGCGAATATAGTACGCAAGCTAGGGTTTGATTCTGGCAGTAAGTGTGAGGTTTTGCACCCCGGAGTAGACACGAGTCGCTTTGAAGTCGCGGCCCCTGATACGTCATTCCGGCAACAAATGGGATGGTCGGGTAAACGAGTATTACTGACTGTTGGCAGGCTTCAGCGCAGAAAAGGGCAAGACTTCCTTATTAAATCGATGCCGGCACTTCTTAAAGAGTTTCCTGATTTATTTTACGCTGTGGTCGGGAGGGGAGAGTGTTACGACGAGCTTATTTCGCTGGTCGACCAGCACGAGCTGCACGACAACGTATGTGTATACCCCGACATGGATGACGAGGCTCTTATCAAATGCTATCAGCAATGTGACATTTTCATTTTGCCGAATAGAACCATAGACAATGATATTGAAGGTTTTGGTATGGTGCTTGTTGAGGCGCAAGTCTGCGGTAAGCCTGTAATTGCGGGAGACTCCGGAGGAACGCGCGAGACCATGAATATAGGTAAGACTGGCCATATTATCGACTGTAGCTCTACAGAAAACTTACTAAATGGGCTTAGTCCTATTCTTAGAAACCGCGAAATTGTTGATGGCGAAGTTGACATAGCCGACTATGCAAAGAACCGATTCAACTGGGATCAGCACGTGGCAAAAGCGAAACGTCTTTTTAAATAGTGACCAAACTATCTGATCTATCAAAAGGGGCACTTCTCTCTGCTGGTGCTAAATTACTTAGTAAGTTTATAGGGCTTATCAGCACGCTTATACTTGCTAGACTATTGACTCCTTCTGACTTCGGTATAATCGCTGCGATAAGCATAGTCCTTTACTTTTTTGACGTGTTTGCCAATGTGGCTACCGAACAATACATCATGCAAAAGAAGCGGCTTCGCATCAGTGAGTTAAATACTGCATGGTCTATCAATGTCGTTTTGAAAAGCTTGATATGTCTCATTTTAATTTGCTTATCAGGTGTAGTAGCAAGCGTACTTAACAAACCTGAGATAACAACAGGGCTGCTGGTGGTGTCACTTGTTTTGCCCCTAAATGCCCTAAAATCCTCGTCACTTTTACAACAAAAGCGGATGGTGCGCTACCAAGGGATTTTTGCGTTGGGCGTGACTGAAAAGCTGATTGCCTTCGTTGTCGTTATCTCATCAGCTATCCTTTTTAAAAGCTTTTGGTCGTTTATTATTGCCGATCTCGTGTCGACTGCGGCAGGCGTTCTTTTAAGCTATTCATGGTTCAAAAAATCACCTCGATTCACCTTTGTCGATTGGCGACAACAATTGAGCTTTTCTGGCTGGATGCTAGGCAAAAATATGGTCGGATATCTGCGCTCTCAAGCAGATACCTTTTTTGTATCTCGTTTATTTTCTGCCAACAGTTTAGGTCAATACAATCTCTCAAGAGAGCTGGCAATGATGCCTGGTCATTACTTTCTAGCTCCCGCTATTGAGCCAATTCTTTCAGCGCTACGTGAAACAGTGCACATAAGGGATTACTTTTTTCAGCAAATCGCTACAGCACTTGTGATAACTTTTTTTGTAACTATACCCATCGCAATGTTTCTGTCAGCGTTCGCACAACCAATCACATTGTTGCTATTAGGAGAGCAGTGGGATATGGCTGGGTTATTATTGAGCTGTCTTGCATGGCTCGTTGTGTATTGGGGGGCAGTTTATGTGATAGAAATTTCGCTAATTGCTCAGGGTAAAGTAAAAGTGTTGTTTGTGTTTGATTCGTTTTCTCTGTTTTGCATTGTGGGGGCACTTATATATGCAGCTGCCATCTCTGCGAACGTGTCAGATATTGCTTTATATAGAGTTACTACAGGCTCTATAACCACGCTTCTGTTGTTTCTAGTAATGTATTTATCACACAAAACACTAGGGTTTATTGTGTCAATGTGGGGAGCATGTGTTTTAGCTCTATCGTTAGCATGCGCAAAGCTTGCTTCTTTTACTGCTAACAGTTTGGTTAATCTTAGCGAACAGACTACGTTACTAGAAATTGTGCTTTACATCGCAACGGCGGGTATTAGCTTTTTTGTGCCTTTATTAATTGGTCTTGGTTCTGCGCTTTTTGCTTTGAAAGAAACCAAAGTAGCTGCTCAAGTTACCACAATTGTAAAAACGCTATCCGTAGGCTGGAAAAAATAGATACCGTAAATTAAGCAAAACCCCTTTAAACCAATCAGCTTGGTTATTGTTAACTAAAACAGCAGTAGCGCCATCTCTAGCAACAATTCGTCGATTGGTTTCATTGTTTTGAATTACGACGCCTGAAGTGCTTTCATATCTGTATTCGATAGCGTTTGGGTAATGAGTATCCACGAAAATTTGATTGTCTTTCACAATTGTTCCAGGACTGCTCTCTAAAACTATCCCAGCATCAGAAAACGGGTGGCTAGTATTGCTATGTACAATGATATTACCTGCTATAACGCCCCCTGTATTTTGATGAGGCCTGTCGTTCATTCCAAACCCAATTGCTCGGTCTGAGTTTATTATTTTATTCTCCACGACTCGATTGTCTTTGCTGTAGTTCCAGAAGTGGATAGCGTGTTCAGCCACGTGTTTTGAGGGGCTAGCAATGTTCTTAAACGTATTATTTTTGACCAGCCAGTAATGAGCGCGGTGCGCGTCTATCCCTCCTATATAAAACTGAGGGCCTATGCCAGACGTATATTCGAAAATACAGTTTTCAATTATTCCATAATCTGAAGTGGGCAATTCCGTTCCTGGTCCTCCAGAGACTTTTACCATTTGTTCATAGCTATTTAGCAGTCTGACATTTGATAAATGGAAGTTATCAGCGTTTTTCTCGGCTCTTACCTGTATCAAATGGTTAGAAGTTTCTTGGAGCGTTAGATTTCGAATGGTTACATGGCTGCCTGAAATGTCGAAGATTATCCCAACGCTTTTAGAGGCCTTCATTCCGTTTCCTGATATAACAACATCGGTAGCATCGTCTGAAGCACCTGAAATCGTCACATTGTTACTGTTTATCTTTAATCGGCGAAAAACTTGATAGGTACCCGGCTTCAACACAATGTGTTTTATTCGCCCTTGATTAAGGTACGACACTGCTTTTTGGAGTTCATCAACATTTTTAACACTTATTGAGTCGTGTGGTTTTGAAAAAGCAGAACATATTGACGCAACAAAAAACAGGGAAAGGAGCAACGTCTTTTTAAAGCTGTCAACAGGTGTCATCTTGCGCTATCCTCTTCTTCCACGTAACCAGTTTGTACCGTCGTTATAAAGCTTATCATTTACCGATATTTTAAAGTTTTAATAAATGAAAAAATACATTGCTTGGCTATCTATTTGTCTGATTCTGTTATTCGGCTCTGCGCTTTACGCATTGGTCACACCTCCATTACTTTTAACTGAAGATAGCGACGACACTTCTCAAAGCGACTTGGGAAAGGCGCTTTTCGAAAAGCTATTGTACGCCTCTAGTGAAAGTTTAAATATTCGTCTACAAGATCATGACCTAAGCAGTTTATCTAGCTGGATTAACCGAGACGCTGAAAACAGTGCACTGCTGCTCTCTTTAAACAATTTTGGTCTGACGCTCACTTTTACGAGAAAAATTGATGCGCTCGTACCCTTCTACATTAATGCCATTTGTTTCTATTCTAGTTATCAAAATAAGTTAAATGGAGAAGGCTGTACGTTGGGACGACTAGATGTTCGAAATAGTATTGTTGAAAAATGGATTTCTTGGTCACAAAAGAAGGAAGCGAGAGAAGTCCTAAACCATATTGTTGAACACTCTAGATTGTCAGAAACAGAGCTTGTTTTGGGTTCTGTAGATGGCAGCAGCAAACCTGATGTCGTAAAACCTGTGGTCGATAAGTCAGTAAGCAACAACTTACCCTACAGTGAAAAAGTCTTACTTGAAAAGCATCATCTAGAGCTGATGGGAGGATTTACGATTCCTCGTATAAAACACGGGGGAATGCGATACTCCTCATTGTACATCGATAACCTACCTGGAACGAATAAATGGGTTTTAGGTCATCCTGACGGCTTTGTGGTAGTGCTAGATGAGCCGGGGGCGTTAGGCAAAGGAAGCCCTTCTGGCTGGCCTTTAATGAAGGAAACTACACGGGTAAAAGTACTACATAACGTAAGAAAATTGGGTCCTACAGGCGTTTTTTTCCGAGACAAAAATACAGTGATTGTTTCTGGTAGAAAAAGCTACCGTTCTGGTTTTGAGGCTGAGTGGCTAGCAAAAGTTAACCTAAATACTCATGAGGAGACGCGATATCAAGTTGTATCTACTACCAATTTGGAAAACGACAACTTTCATCTGATGCAGTCTCTCGGCGGTGGCTTTATGCGCATTACTGACGATAAATGGTCGGCTCAAAATTTAAATGGCGCTGAGTTTTTGCTTGGTAGAGGAGGTTATGATGTTTTGGGTTCTCCTTTAGGTCCTTCTTTGGGGCTTTGGAATGGAACTAATGACGCACCTATTTTTTTGCTAAATTTTCCTAAAGAGTATCCAGCAAGGCGTGACCCTTACTATACATATCCCGACATCGACCCGAATACATATAACAAAGCTAAATTGCGTATGTGGAAACTGCCGGACAATGAGGGCGGCTTTTGGCAAGCGGGTGATGTTGGTGGAATCGCCTTTGTAAATCATCCGTCGGTGAAAGGGGTAGTTGCAACCCATAATTTTGGGCGCGGTGTCCATGATTATAGAGCTCAGGATGACACTGGTTCGGGTAAGTACTTTTTAGTTGCTGACCCAATTGCATTCTATAGTGAGGAAGGCATAGAAAAAGGTGATCGCGCAGCCCACAGCAAAGAAAAAGGCAATCAGGCTTATCCTAAAGGCCTATTTGCAAGAGGGGCTCAAGTTTATGAACCAGAACACTTGAGTGAAGCGCTCACTGGACGGGTTTTGCCACACGATGCTAAAAGTAAACGATTTGATTGGCCTCGAGATGGTATTGATTGGAGCGATGACGCGTACTCTCATACTCAATTAGGGTCTATATTATGGGACAATGAGCGACAACTGCTATGGCTAGTGTTTGGAAGTTTGAAGCAAACTTATGTTGCTGCATATTCAATAAACCCCAATAATTCTCCATCAACCCAAGAGCAAGAAATTCCAACCTCATGGCTAAAAGAATTTGAACAGAGTAAATCGTTGGAATTATCAGTAAAAGGAATAATAAATTGAAACCGAACTTTCTAGTCATTGGAGCCCAACGAGCAGGTACCACTTGGCTGTATGAGTGTTTAAGAGAGCACCCGGAAATATTTTTGCCTGAAACAAAGGAATTACACTACTTCGACCTTAACCATGAAAAAGGCGATGAATGGTATTTTCGGCATTTTGAAGGGGCGAGCGAAAAGGCGATCGGTGAAATTACACCAAACTATTACCAGTATCCCGGCGCTATTGAAAAAGCCCATGTACTATTGCCTGAAGCTAAGTTCATATTTATTTTGAGAGAGCCCAAAGCTCGAGCTATATCGCAGTTCGCCTTGTTTAAGGAAAAGTGGGGACTAACTAGCATAGAGCAAGCTTTGAAAGAAAAACCAGAGTTTGCCGATTTAAGCCTTCAAGGTAAGCACCTACAGAGGATTTCTTCCATTGTTCCGAAAGAAAACCTTCTAGTACTGTTTTACGAAGACCTTGCTTCAAATCCATTAAGCTTCCTTTCATCTGTATATCGTTTTTTAGGTGTAAGCGAAGTAGGAAGCCCTTCTTTTTTGAACAAACGAGTAAACAAAGTATTAATGCCTAATGCGCAGCAGACTTTGCGCAACATAGGGTTAGGAAAACTGCTAGATGCTTTGAAAGAGAGCAAGCTTGCTGAGCCCATCAAAAGGGCTATTGGTAAATTTGATTCTCCTCAGAAGCAACAGGTCAATTTGCCTGATAGTTTTTTGCGAGATTTAGAAGAAGATATCAACCGTATTGAGCAATCTTTAAACGTCGATTTGAAGCATTGGAATTAACCTTCATGCTCTATCTTAGCTACGCGAGATGTCAGATAGAGCAACAGCTACTTTCTTAACTTTAAAAATAGAAGAAAGAAAAGAAAGGGCAGTATCCAAATTAAGTAATATGAGGCGTATTCAAAGTAGTACTTTTTAGTTATGAAGTGCTCTACGCCTTGCCATCTTTTAAATTCTAATTCGTATTTATTAACTAAGTTATTAATTTCTTTTTCCGAATAACCTTTTTCCTCATAAAAAGGGATTATCAGGTCTGACTGCGCATTAATCTCTTCAATGCTATAGGGTAGTACTACATTAAAGTCAGGGTCGAATACGTGCTTTATGTTTTCTGCTATTTCGACTTCGACGATAGCATGCCCCGGAAAGCTTATGATTGTGTTAGCAACGTCTTCATTATCAAGAAGCTTAGATAAATTCATTGAAGCATCGCCACAAATACCGATGCCTCGTTCCAAACTGCGATATGGGTCTGAAAAATGATATCTCTCAAACTCTGGAATATTACTTAATTTACCTGCCAAATAAAGAATGTAGTTTTCCCAAACTGGAACTGTTTGGTTAAATCGCGTGGGGGTATATTTTTCCCAATTAACATGTGCCAGTCTGTCAGCAATTGCAGAGTTTAGCCTTTATGCGTAGGTCGCTTTTGAATCGCTTTCTGTCCACCGAATGTGTTCTAGTGCATTTTCATACGTATAGATCTGATCATTCTCGAATCTTAGATTTTCCTCTTTAATTTCTGATGGCGATAGCTTAAAAAAGAAACCGCTAATGTTTATCGCTAGTGCGATAAGCGATATACAAAATAAAAAGTAGACAAAAAGTTTCTTCATAGTTACGTATTATTTTGACTATTGGGTTGGCCGGCGTATTTTTTTAAAACGTAGACGTTGTACGCGGCTGCGCTAAACATAATTAACCAATAGAGTATTTCAGCTCTCATTCTGTTTAAGAATGTCATAGCGATAACAAATGCTATAAGCGACCCTTGCAGTGCTATTATCTTGAAGTATTCATCTACTAACTGATTGTCTCTAAGATAAGACTTTACTTTATTTAAATGTTTCCAAGCAGACCAAAGCATCAAAATAAAAAACAAAAGGCCTAGGTACCCGACTTCAGTTAACGTTTCAAACCATGTGGAATGAACACTTCGGCTTCTCTTTCTTCCAGTGTCGATTCCCTCTGGAATGTAAAGTGGAGAAAGGTAGTCAAACCCTCTGTAACCGTTTCCGTAGGGATAGTCTTTTGCCATTTCCCATGCTGCTTGCCAAAAAACTAAACGTGTGGCGCCTGATTCTTGCTTTTCAGCCTTATCTACTTCGCCCGTGATACCTGTAATACGACTGATAAAGTCGTCGTCTGCAATATAAAGCGCTCCACTTAATCCTGCAATAGTGATAAATACCGCCATTTTTTTCTGGTGTTTGCGCTGAAACGAAGAGGTATACATGAAGTACATAAAAAATGCGATGCTGGCTGCAACGGCAAGAAACGCCCCTCGGCTATTAATCAAAACAACAGCATTAGCAATAAACAACCCCGCTATTGCAAACATGCCTTTCATCCAATATTTTTTTGATATCCAATAATAGTATAAAGTGAGAACAAGAGCCGGAGCTATGGCCGCTGCAAGCCCGTTCGCATCAGGGCTATCCACCAGCCCGACACCTTCAACCCTGTTACCGGCGTTACGCCCTATCTGGAAGACATAAAAGCTCACATACCATGCGGAGAAAATGTAACCGTACAGTACATAAGTGAAGTCTTTAGCAGAGCTAATCAGCTTGTAAGCAAGGCACATAATCACGATCAGCTTGATGAAGTAGATCATGAACGTGTAATGATACTCGGGCGCGATAGCGTAAAAATAAGCCACACAGTATGTCAGCATTACTACAATGGACCATTTTAAAGGTGGTGCTTTCGAAATTTTGTTTTCTTTAGTAAGTTTGCTGTTTGCTAACACAAGCAGCGCCATAAAGATAACAATGAAAAATGAATAGCTAATATCCGGAACAATATTGCCCCACCATCTTTTTTCAGGATTAAAAAAATAGATGGCTTGATAAACAACAAATGCTATTGCAATAGAATGCCTTAATGAAAGTATAACGCCACCTAGTAAAGTGGCGAAAAACATTAAAACGCTAAGCATTTTTAGCGCGCCTTTTGGCAAGAAACTGCTTGATAGCGTGCTTTTTTAATTGGTATTGAATCTGGTACTCACCCACAATGGTTTGGTGGATGTTATAAAGCGCTCTACGCAGCCAGTTGGGCTGTTTCGCAGAGGTTGTAAGTTCATAACCATTTTTAACAAGAAGGTCTTTAGTCACGAATTCAATTTCAGATACTTGCCTGTGAGACAGTTCGTCTTTCCATCGTGTGGAAAAGTGCTTGTTGGCGCCTGTGTTTGTATTAATGTTAGACGCATTTAGTTTGAAGTTTGCCTTTTTCTTGTGATAATTGAGAAGGCTGTCTTCAAACTCTATCTCTAAATGTTTGCACACGGTCTTCAGTGTCTCTTCCTGATTGGATACGAGGTCCTCGTACCTGATATATAAGCACTGCTCAGGCGCTAGTTTCATGAACTGTTCTTGTGCAGCTACCTCGTTTTTCCATCTAAGCGCCCCAGTGTAGGCCGTTGTACCTAACCCCCATTTATTGTCGATATAACTGTTTACTACACCGCGAGGGTCTCTCACTATTGTTATAAACTTTGTTGTCTTTAAAAAGGGGACAAGTTCGTCGAGGTGCTCAGTAAGCTGCGGATCTTTAAAGCCCCATAACTTTTTGTTCTCATTTTCTAGCAGCTGCGATATCGATAAACCATGTCGTAATTCAATTTGCTCATTACACCTAGCGTTAATCTCATTAGTCGATGGCTGTCCGAAAAATATTTTCTCAACACTTATTTCGTTTTGAATAAAAATGGCGCTATGAGCACTAAGCATTCGCGTTAACAACGTTGTGCCAGAGCGCTGAGTTCCTAGCAAGATAATGTTTGGGTAAGGGGAGTAGGCGTTCAAACTTTTTTCCATTGCTTGTTATTTATACTTGCTTACGACTTTAAGTAATTTTTCTTCTGGCCCGTATGGCTTTCTCATTATTATCCAAAGGGTAAAGTGAGAAAAAACATAAACCAAAGCACCAATTATTACGTGTATTAAAAGCTCGGCTAGGGTGAATAACCACTGATTGAAGCTCAATGCTTCCGATACCTCAATACTATTCAGAGCAAACCCCAATACGCATGCCATGATAAATGAGCTTAATACAGGTCGAATGACGAGTCTTATCTGGTGTGCAAACGATACTTCAAATACTTCGTTCATTACAAACCAATTAATAAGAATTACAATTATCCTTCCTATCGCAATTCCAATGAGAATTCCTAGAATTCCAAAATAGATAACACCAAGAATGACCAATAGGGTTTTAGTTAATGCGAAAAAGACATCTCTGCGAAAAATGAGCTTGGTTTTGCCTTTTGCCATTAAAATGGCGCGAGTAGGCCCGTCAATAGTAGAGAACGCGACGGCTGCAGCGAGTACTTGAACAACAATAATGGCATCAGACCATTGCTGACCCAAAAATAACAACACAAAAGGCTCAGCCAGTATCGTTAATCCCATTCCAAGAGGAATGGCAAAGGCTGCGCAATAGCCAATGGAATAATTGTATGCTGATAAAAGGCGTTGGCGTTCGTGCTTCAGTTGAGAGAAGGCTGGAAATAACCCTCTATTGAGAACTCCTGCAAATTCCAAAGTAGGCCTTCTAGCTATCTCATTTCCAATATTGAAATGTCCAAGAGAAGCAGAGCCGAAAAGCTTACCTATCAGTATTTGATCGAGTTTTTCAGTCAACGTTAAGAGCACTTTGCTGAACGTTAACCAAACTGAAAACGACATCATAGAGCGCCACTTAGACAGACTGAACCCCGGGAGGTAGGGGCGTAAAGAGTACGTCATTACAAGTCGAACGACTTGATTTGCTATATTCCCCCATACCATTGCCCAATACGACTGGGTAAGCCAAGCAAGGTAAATAGAGGTTAGTATTCCGACAAGCTGAGCAAAGATGTTCATGAACACTATCTTTTTAACTTGCAGCTCTTTTTCGAGCATAATCAGCGTCGGGTTTTCGAAACCACTGAGTAAAAGTGGAATTGAAAAAGCGAGCGCTAAGTATGTTACTTCGCTTTCACCGTAGAATATGCTCATAGGGTAAGCGGAGCCCACAAGCAGTAAAAACATAATCAAACCGCGAATGACATTCAGTGTAAATGCTGTGTTGAAATCTTCGCGGCGCGGTTCATCTATTAGTATAAGTACTTGATTGACAGGTATTTGAAGGGCTTGTTGAAGAGCGACGGCTAAAATACTCGCCATCGCTACTAAACCAAAATCTTCCGGAGTAAGTAATTTTGCAAGAACAAATATGCTTAGCACAGAAAAAATGGTTACAACTATCCTCATCAACGCTAACAGCGAGATTGTTGTCGTGGTTTTAGAGGACAGCGACTTACTTTTTTGAGACATTCTTTGTTCCATCTGCAGCTACTACTGAGAAGCTTTTCCTACAACTGAGTTCGTTTGATGCACTTTAGATGTCTTTTCAAGAGTTAAAGGTATCAACAACAAAATTAAAACGTACTTCGATCTGCTTTCTGTTACTACGATAAAAGCTTTTGTTTTATTTTCGTGAGCAAACTTTTCTTTTTAGGGTTGAGATAATCGTCAAGCACGAATCTATTTTGCAAAATAGCAGTGTCGTTCCTGTAAGCGAACTCCCTGTAATTAAATTCAGGAGGCAGTACGTATAGCCTTAATTGCGAATGATAAACATGGTACCTAAACGGACCTTGATCGTGCGGGTGTCCAAACCGGTCGTTCAGATAGCTTTCGGACCAATCTCTAATAAGTTGCCGATTGCCTTCGTTATTGCGATACAAGATGATATCGCAATTAAGCTCAGGGAAGCATTCCGGTACATCCTCAATAACGCTATTGCCCAGCTCAGTGTTTATTCTGACAGGCGCGTGAGCCAACGCAATATCGAACTTTTCCATCAGCATAGGTAGCGAGCTCACGCTGTCTTTCAATGCGTAAGTATCAGCGCCAAGATACATAATTACGTCTTCTTTTAACTCTAGCATTGCGCGATGCTTGGCCACCATTTGCCCGTTTAGGTGTACTCTATTCTCCATAAAGCTAGGAAAAGAAAAATCAGTCACTCTGACCTCGTCAAACTCGCTGATTAAGCTTTTGTCCTGAATCTCTTTGTCTGTGTAGAGGTAATACTTGGCGTTCGGGATGTAGCGCTTAAAACTTGCTGCAGACTTATTCGCTTCAGCGACATACTTAAAGTCACCATGGTGCGAATTAACATAGAGTATTGCCATATCACCGTGGTTCATTTTTATAATCCTCTCTAAATAGCTCTATTTTTTCGAGTAAGTATTCAGATTTATTATTTAAAACGCTTTCTTTACCCAAGGTTGGCTTGTTCTTCGATGCTTTGAGAAGCATCGACTTAGCTTTCTGTATGCTAAGTTTTTCTTTCATATTTCTCAAAAAGCTGTCTTTATACTTTTCGTAAATAGGAGGCACGCTAATAGGTGAGTATTCTTCATTGATTGAATAGCACCAATCTTGCCATTTAAAACCTAGAATCTCTTGTCTTGTTACAATAGGAATCCAAGGCACGCGAAGTGCTTCTGCTATGATTGCACCATGCATAGACTCGGTAAGGAGAACTTCCGTTTCCCTGATATTTTGAATGGTCTGGTCAACTGAATACGTAGGATCTAAATAGCCAAATCCTAGTTCGTTACATACTTTCTCCCAAACACCAGGGCATTTCACAACACTAGAAATTTGCGGCATATAGCTAAACTTATATTTCACGCTTGGTGCTTCGGGTAGGAAGCGATTAACTAACACACCTGCATCGATAGCCGCATAGCTTTCAGGAAGGTCTAACGCTTTTGCAGACAGAGGGCCTCGTACACAATAAATTTTGGTGTTATCGCCCAGCGGAGGTCGTTCTCCATAACCCACTCCAGATCCCATAACATATAATTTACGTCCCTTCGGGAATCTCGCATTAAGCAACGTCCCTATTCCAACCAAAACATCTTTATCGCCCGCATCGACTATCCCGTCTTCTTTTTTAGGAAGAGGTTCCATATCAATCTCTGGCATCAACTTGGGCCATAACCATGGGTTAATTAGGTCTCCAAAGTTATTGTGAACGTCCCAATAGTAGATTTGAAGTGGGCTCATTTGTTAATTCCTTATTCTTATTGATGTTTTGTAAAAAACGAGGTTAAAACGTCTTCACATATTTTTTCGTGAGCTGCAAACCATTCATCGCTTGCAAAGTTTTCCCAGTTATTAAGCTTTGGTGCAGAAATGAGCTGACTCACTCTACCCACATCTGCGTCTATGCCTACATTAGACATGAGTTCGCTAATTGTTTGTTCGGTATCTGTTACGAGGTCTTCGAAACTCACGGAAAAATGCGCAAAGTGTTTGCCCCATAACCAGCTCAGTTTCCATAAAAAATAAAATCGTTGGTATGGATGTGGTGTTTGTTTTAAATCTAGCATGGGGAAGTAAGGCGCTAAGTCTTTGCACCATACGTCGAGATAAAACCCATCTTTATAGGTTTTAGTTACATTGTCTTTTGTAACTTCATCCTTGTTGATGAGGAAGGAGCACCATTGTTCTCTTGGATGTCGATAAAGATGCAAAACGGTTGCATTTGGATAGTTTGCACGCAGCCAGCCCAATCTAAAGTCGATGCGGTTGAACTGCAACACAGGACGCTCGTCAGTATGCTCAATGAGCGTATCAATATAATTGAGCATGTTAATATCGTAAGATTTTTCTGTCATATACAGATTAGCGTGAATCCAATCCTCTTTGTAAAGATCGGATAAGCGCTCTAGTCCGTCATATTCAGCCCAGTAATCGTCGACTCCTCTATGACTAGAATCTACGTTGTTGCCTCGTAACGACTTATTAAACCATTGCCGTTCGTTAAAGGGCTCATAATAGCTGGTGCAACCGCCAACCTCGCGAAAAAGGTTCCAAAGAAGAGTAGAACCAGAGCGAAATCTACTGGTAATAAAAATGATGTCGTCTCGTTGCCTAGTACTCACTTTATCATTGCCAGAAACTTTGTACTCGCTTGCAATATTTTTTATATCGCCTGGAATTGATAGGGTCGTCTCAGCAATGTCTTGTTTAACTTTAGATTGTATTTTGTCGTGCCAGTAAAACTTTCCAAATAGCTGAATTACCGCATTTTTAATTGGATGCATTCTAGTTTTCCAACACTTTTTTATAGATTTTCGAATATTGCGCCATCATTTTATTTACATGGAAAAGTTCATAAAAGCGTGCAATTGCACTCTCAGAGAATGAGGCTCTCATTTTCTCGGACTCGCTAATGGTAATCAGCGCTTCTTTTAATTCTTCTTGATTGTCGTTTGCAGTCACTAGCCCTGTTTTTGAATGGGCAACTATTTCAGGGTTACCCCCAGCGTTTGTCACTACGCAAGGCTTACCGATAGACATGGCTTCCAGTAGCGTCATTGATGTTCCCTCGCTTAAAGAAGGGAGTAAAAAAACATCCATTATCGCAAGGTAATTAGTAGGGGTGGCCTTATAGCCTGTGAAGATAACCTTGTGTTGTAACCCTAGGCGCTCAACCTGCGCATTTAACGACGTCATTAGCTTGCCATCCCCGACTATTAAAAGATAGGCTTCTGCTATGTACTTTTCGGCTTCTGCGAATGCCTCTATAAGCATGCTTTGATTTTTAATTGGGTCTAATCGCGCCACGGTACCGAAGACTAAGGCGTTTTCTGGCAGGCCAAGTGATATTTTTAATGCTGAAAGCTCACCAGTCGAAGGTTCGAGAGGTTTAATGCCATTGTAAACGACATCAATATCAGACTTCTTTATGCACTCAAACTCAACCAAAGCATCTCTTGTTGCTTCTGATATTGCCGTAACAGCTGACGTAAACTTATTTAGAACAGGATTTACGAGCTTTCGTTTCCAACTTGAGGAATCTGGGTAAAACCTGCCATGCTCGGTGAATATGACCTTAGTTTTTGTAAAAGCCGCGGCTAAAGTGCCGTAAACCCAGGGCGTATACTGATGACAATGCAAAATATCGATATCGTTGTCTTTGATATGTTTTCTTATTTTATTAATTAGCGATCTGTCAAAACCAGGTTGACGTTCTTCAACCGCTATTGGCGTGCCTGATGCTTTTAAGTCTTCGCCCCAAGGGCCCAGTGGTGCTTCAATGCAATAAATCGACATTTCGATATTCGCATCACTATTTCCCTCAATGATGTTTTTAATCACCATTTCAGTACCACCAATGCGCATGTCAAAAGTTACGTGCATGACTCTCATTGCTGCGTAACCTCTTGTGTTAAGGCATAACGTTCAAACCACATTTGATACATCAACATGCTCCACAGTACTATGCCGTGGTCAGCTTTACGCGTTTGATGTTCTTCCCAAAGTTTCTTTATAACACCGCTATCGAATACGTCGTTAAGCCCACGCTGTGAATCAATGATTTGAGATTCAGACAGTGATTTCAATTCACCTCTAAACCACTCATCCAGGGGCGTGCTGAAGCCCATTTTCTTTCTATACAACAGTGAATCGGGGATAAAAGGCTTAAAGACTTCTTTAAGTAAGTATTTTTTCTCACCGTCGCGATATTTCTGTGAAGAGGGTAGGGTAGCGGCGAACTCTGCAACTTGGTAATCCAGAATAGGCGCTCGTACCTCTAACGAATTTGCCATACTCATGCGATCAACCTTCACAAGGATATCGCCCGTCATGTAGGTCTTGATGTCGGTGTAAAGAATTTTGCTTAAATGGTCCGGACCGTCGGCTTTGTTATACATGTCTAAGGTATATTGACTAGGGTGGTAATCGGCGAGCTGCTGTGCAACTTCAGGCTTAACTAAGCTTTGCCACATTTCGTCAGTCATCATACTGTTAGTGATATAAAAGCCCATCGCGGGTTCGTGAGACAAGCTCGTAAGCAACGATTTGGCTTTTTTTCCGACCGTGCCAGGCACTTTTCCAGCTAGTTTCGCTAAATGTGGAAAAACGGATTTTCGTACCGCTTCGGGGAATTTGCTTCTTAGCTTGTATTCGACATCGTCAATCGAGTACTTTTCGTAGCCAGCGAACATCTCATCGCCGCCGTCTCCCGCGAGCGCAACGGTTACAGCCTTTCTTGCCAGTTCCGAAACGAAGAAGGTCGGCACTAACGAGGGGTCAGCAAAAGGTTCATCAAAAAAGCTCACGATATGTTCTAGTCTGTCGCTAACGTTTTGGTGAACGGTAAATTCATGGTGCTCTGTTTCGTATTTTTCAGCTATTTCACGAGCGAAATCAGCTTCGTTAAATGCTTTATCATCAAATCCTATGGTACAGGTTTTTACTGGAGTTTCGCTGGCTTGTGCCATCATAGCGACAACACCCGAGCTATCCACACCGCCGCTTAAGAAAGCGCCAAGCGGAACATCACTGATCATTCTTTGTTTAGTGACTTTTTCAAGTAAGGTCTTTAACTGCGCTTTATTGGCATCTTCACTGGCACTTGTGGTGTTTTTAAAGCTCAAATCCCAATATTCATGAATGCTGAAACCGTCTTTATTAAGAATTAAATAATGAGCAGGTGGTAACTTGTGAATGTGCTTAAAAATACTCTTTGGGTCGGGAACGTATTGATACGCAAAGAAGTCATATACGGCGTCTAAGCGAATTTCTCTTGGAATGTTCTCCAGCGCTAATATAGCTTTAATCTCAGAGCCAAACGCAAATCGACCATTATCATTAAAATAGTAAAGGGGTTTTTTACCCAATCGATCTCGTGCAATAAACAGTTCTTGCTTGTTTTTGTCCCACAGAGCAAAGGCAAACATTCCGTTTAGTTTATCTAAACACTTGGTTCCTTCGCGTGCATATAGCTCTAAAATAACTTCGGTATCTGTATGGCTTTTAAATGTAACACCGTCGTTTTCAAGCTCGGCTCGCAATTCAAGGAAGTTGTAGATCTCGCCATTAAAAACAATAACCAAGTCACCATCTTTCGAGTACATGGGCTGATTGCCTGCTTCTGAGAGATCAAGAATACTCAGCCGCCTATGACAAAGGCCGATATGTTCATCGATATACATGCCGCTGGCATCTGGGCCTCTGTGATGAATAGCCTTGTGCATAGCCTCTAATGAAGTTTCACCGCCTTCGTTGAAATTAAAAAGGCTAAATCCTGCAATGCCACACATGAATGGTTATCCCTACAAACTGATATAAGGTCGAAGAATTGACCCAGTTACAATGGTAAATTTTAAGGGAAGTTCACGCCAAATGTTTTCGGCTATTTCTCTTACCCTGCTTGAGCCTGACTCAGCGTTGCTTTTAGCGTCTATCAACTCATTATTTTTATCAAAACTCTGCCAGTTAAGCAGTTGAGGTTCTGCGCCCCATTGTTTTTTAAATTTATATGTACCTTCTTCAAAGGTTGAGCGGCCAAAGTCAAAAACTTTCACGCCATTGTCGGCGCAATGGGAAAGCAAAGACCAATACAACAACATATTAGGAGCAAGGCGATTGAAGTCACGAAGTGTTGAGGCCCATGGAATAGAAGCGTTGTCACCCGATTTTATGATAACGCCACCACCAATAGGCTGGCCATCGTGATAAACCACGCTAACTAAACTACTTTGACCGTAACTTTTTATAATTGCCTTAAACCATTTTTCGGCATGAACAGGAGAGCCGAGATCTCTCATGTTTTGAGCATATACGTTGTAGAAATCACTTACTAGGACGTTCGATGTGCCTAACTCAAAGGTAAGCCCATTTTTTTCCGCCTTCCTTATTTGGCTGCGTAATTTAGATTTGAAACTTGATAACAGTATTTCACTTGACTCAGGCAGTGGCAAAAGCATACGTACTTTTTTGTTCTCAAACTGGATTTTGTCTAAAGGTGATTTTTCTATACCTCTAATTTCCAATTTTTTTCCTGTTACGTTTCGCATCTGCGCAACAAGAAGCGCATGCATGTCATTTAACACCTTGTCGTTGTCGGCTAAGCCATAGCCTACATCGCAATAAGGTAAAGAACATATTTGTTTGCCCAGTAAAGGTATATTCATTAAAACAGCAGGGAAAACACCAACAACTTGCCCCGTATTAGCACATGTGGCAATAACGCCAAGCATTGAATGACCGTAAGCGGCCTTTACCGCTTCAAGCCACGCAAACTTGTGATAAGCGGAAGCATTTTTGTGTTGTGATACATAGGCATCCCACAAAGGTTTGTCGCTGGCTGACGCTATTCGTAACTTTGTATTTTGTTGTGCCGTCATTAATTTTGCTCACCTTTAATAACACCGCTTGAAGCGCTGCGGTTACTTAAATGCACCTTGGCTTCTGAGATAGTGCAAAATTTAACATTGGCATTTTTCGCTAAGTGTTGAGTAACAACCTCAATGCGCTGGCATATTGTTTCAAATGCATTTGGCCCATCTAAAAGGCCCGTTGCTCCGTCGATTAAACTAGAGCTGTGTAAGTACATATGAACAACGGGTTGTTTTTTCTGAATGCTTTGGTCGACTAACGCAAGCATGTCTTCGATTTCGGTAAGCTCTGGACTCAAATAAATCTTTCTTAAAAGTTTACTGTGCCAAAGCAGACCGACAGATTTAACCCAATTAAAGGGCGGTTTAGATAGTCGATTATGAATGCGTTCACCAAGAGAGAAGTTTTGAATATTAAACCCTGCGGTAACAGGGACCTCAAGCAGTTGACGCTGCTCTCCAGGAGCCAGTGCGTTGTCAAACGAAGGCCAATAAGGCGATTCTGGTGCACCTAGGCAGCTAAAATAGTCGTTCCTGTAAAAAGGATAAACGCTTGAATCTACTACATAGCCTCTTGATGCAAGTAATCTAAGCATTTTGGCACTTACGCCCCATCGCCCGCTTCTAAAGGACTGTGGGCGAACGCCTATTTCGTCGTGTAAAAGGGCGTTTAGTGCATCGAGTTTTTGCTCTACTTGCTCTAAAGGAAGGTTTATTACGTGAGATTCCGCTTCGGTTGTCTTACCGAAATAGGGAGGGTTACACCAAGGGTGTAGGTGTGCTCCAATTTCCGCGCTGTTAGACTTAGCAAAGGTTCGCAGAGTTTGACTGCCAAGATTATTGCTTGCAACGGCGTAATCAACAAAATACGTAGGACGGATACCAAGACTTTCACAGAAAGTTTGAAATGCAGGAAGCTTTTCAACGTTTTCAACTGAACAGTTATGCTGCGGAAACTCTTCGTCCCACTGCCATTCTTCTTCAGTATCAATAGTTAAAACAAATAACACGTCCTGTTTATGCATTTACACTCTCTTTCAGGATTCCTTCGAATAATTCAAGGTATTCATCAGCCATTCTCTTAGCAGAGAAATTGGCTTCTACAAACGACTTTGAGTTTTGAGCTAGTGAGGTGGCGAGCGCTTTGTCATCTAGCAGTCTCTCCCAATCTTTCTCAAGCTGCTTGCTGTTGTGAAGAGGAGCCAATAAACCAGACTCGTTGTGTGTTATTAGCTGGTCGATACCCGCAATGTCATAAGCAGACACCGGAATTTCCATGGCGCATGCTTCCATTAAGCAGCGAGGGATGCCTTCAAGCGTCGACGTCATTACGAACAAGTCAAAGTCGCGCAGCAGCTGTAGCCTGTCATTTCTAAAGCCTAAAAAATGAATGTCGCTGGCACTAGCCAGTGTTTTTGAATACGCCTCTAAGCTGGGGCGGTCTTCGCCGTCACCCAGCAGTACTAATTCAATATCTTGACGCTTTTTATATAAAGACTCGAAGCAGTCTAAAATGGCTTTTATATTTTTCCGGCTGATCATTTGGCCCACAAAGCCAATGGTCTTCTTTTCTTTTGGCTTGTCTGTTTTTGTTTGTCTAACGGCTTCTACTTCAGACAAGTCTACGCCATTTTGGATATACTCAAGCTTGTCAGGCGATATATTAAACTTCTCCACATCACTCATTAGTTGTTTAGAAAGTGGAACAACTTTGTCGGCAAAGCGCATCGACTGACATCCTAACCAAATAAAGAGACGGAGTTTCAAGTCGGCAGCATTTTCAAAGCCGTGGGGTGTTACAACACACGGAATACCTGCTTTCCTAGCCGCCATTACGCCCAAAATATCTGACTTATAGCCGTGAGTATGGATAATATCGATATCTTGTTCTTGAATTAAATCCGCCAATTTCGAAACGGCACGCAGGTCAAAACGACCCTGCATAGGAATGTGGTGAGTTTTTCCTATCGCTTTGAACTGCTTTACTAGCTCTAGCTCTTCTGTACCCGGCTCTAAGGTAACAACAAGTTCACTCGAAACACTATCTGGCAAATGCTTTGATAACGCTAACACCCATCTTTCTGCACCGTAGAAACCGGTTGAACAAATAAACTGTAAAACTTTCATTCTTATTTATGCGAGCTGGTACTAACAGCGCCGCGTACTCCTATTAATGTTCCAAGTGCTCTAGCCGGAAAATAAAGCAGATAAAAAAGTGAACAATGCCACCAAGTTACTTGCTGCTTAACAAGCCTTTTTAGTCGCCACGTGTACGCTGTAAAAGGCAGTAAAGCGCCTACTAACATAACTATAGCGACAATAGGTTGCGAGAATATTATCGCGAGAAAAGCCAGTAAAAGACCACCTGTAAATGCAAAAGGAACAACAAAACTTGGCCATTCTCTCAGCGGAATGCGCCTTCCTTTTAAAGATGCAATATTGGACTGGCCGCGCCATATTTCTTTTTTATACATCGGTGCGTAAGCTTTGTCTTCGCCAATGTGAATATACTGGGTTTGCGAGGTATAAAACAACTCACCTAATTTACTAACCTTATCGGTAAAGAAATAATCTTCACAAGTAAGAAGGTGTTCAGGGAACTTACCTGCTACCTCGAACGTTTCCTTTAAAAGAAATAAGTTGCGGCCAGGTAGAAAACTGACAGGCACATCAAGTTCAGCATTGCTTAGCGCCGTTCTTATTCTCTCTAAAGGCGGCGCGTTAGGGCTGTTCACCTGCATGGCGCTAACTAGAGCCGTATTGTCTCGTGTTTTGAGAGTATCAACCATTACGTTAAGCCAATTCGAAGCAAGTGACACATCGGCATCTAAAAATGCCAAGTATTCGCCTGTCGCCAAGTCGGCGCCTAAATTTCTAGAATGCGAAATCGTGTTATTTTCGTCGTTATATACAACTCGCAAATTTACTGTTTCGATAAATGCGCTGAGCGTATTTGAAATTTCTTTATTCTGACTTACCAAAACAACTTCGTATTGTTCTTTAGGTGTTGTTAGGCCCGCAATACTTGTTAGTGTTTCAATGAGCATGTCTTCACGCCCCTTATGAGGAATGATAAAAGACGTATTAATACTCATGGTTTACCTAACCATTTTTGAAGTTGTGGAAAACGTTTCACTAGCTGTTTTCTCTCTCTTGACGGAGATAAATCGATAAGGTTGGACAAAAGAAAACTCAATGAATTGGATTTTTCTGTTAATGCCTGACCTTTTTGTGTAGAAGTCGATGAAAGAGGGCGGGCAGCCTGCTTAAAACCGGAGTAATGACCGTTTTGCATCATTAAACAAAGTACGCGCGTGGTACTCGTTTCTGTACTCGTACTAAGGCGTTGAAAAATTGTATCTGCTAGTTGCTCGGCTTTTTGCTCAGCAAGTGTACGTTGGGCTTCAGTTAAATAGTTAGATGCAAAATGCAGTACGCATAGTTTTCTTAGGTCTTGCCCACTCCACGTTTGATTCGGAAACTCAAGAATGTCAGGCTTGTCCAGATAAGCATATTCGTTCACTGCCATCCAATTGGCATAGTGAGTAAGTGAGTCTACGGCGTATTGATAGCTCGAGTCATATTCACAGCGCTGTTCTTTAAGTGATATAAATCGGCAAACTGCTTGTAGGAATACAGTATAAAACCACGTTACTTCGACATTATCCAATTGCAACTGGTCGAAGTCATCGGTCGGGGAGACCGTATTCGCTATAATATAGGACGCGGCTTCAATGTCACTATCACAGCCTTGTAGTTCGTATCTATCTAGCCTTGCTTGCAGGTAGTTACCCGTACCTCTGTCTAGAGGGTACTTTCCTGTTTTTACATTTTTAACACCAGGAATATCGCTATTTTTAAACGCAAGCAGGGCGCCTACAAACGTACCGTCGCCTTCATAATAATTGGTTACCCATTGCGTTATGGATAATGCGGCGTCTCGAGACGGTGTGTAGCCAGTAAGTAAATGATGCAAAGTGAGACCATTGGTATAACAATGTTGCCCACCCGGACCGCCGCCTCCAGCATGATCATCGTAAACACCAGACGGCTGATGTTTAGAGTACGTTCTATGAGAAGCTGTATATGCCTGAACATAATGGTCGGTATGCCAAAACAGTCCGCCGCTATACTCGGGCTTATCGTCACTGGTGTGATAAACATCAATATCTGCAACGTGCTTGGCAAGATCATCAGCTAGTTCAAACCAACGAGGATCGCCGCTTAACAACCACTGCATCAGCATTCCAAATATAGGGTCGTATTGATTGTTGTAATGTGACACGAAAAAGGGCTCGTCAGGTACGAGTGCCTTTTCGTGATCCGCATACAGCTCACCAAAATGTCGCCAGCCAAATTCGTCGATATCGAGCCGCTTTTGATAAAAAGAAGACGAACCTTCAATGCCATTTTTTATAAGTGAGTCAAACTCACATGATTTAGAAGGGAGAAAAGGCAAAACAGATGCGTTTTTTAACCAGGCGCTATCAATGACTACCTGCAGCGATTGTATGTTAAAAGGTGCGATTGAAATGCGTCTTGTTTTTTGTTCACCAGGCTGGAGTTCAGTATTCTCACTATGCCTAGAACCTAACAAACTAACGCTCAAACTGTCTGCTGTTAAATGTGCTGAAGAAGGAAAATTTTGCCAAAACTTATCAACATGAATACTAAAAGTGCTACCGCTGTTTGAAATCTTAATTTGCGGTTTTGCTTGGTCACCCGAAAGCAATAAGTGGTCTGGTTGGTAAAGTTTAAAACCGCGAAACGGAAGCGAGTTAACGTTGTCTTGATTTACATGGACTGGACTTTGCCAGTTTTTAAAACCACTGGAAGCCTGATGAAGTGTCAGCTCTTCATGTTCAGATGAACTAAAGACATCAGAATTTAGCGTCAGCGTAGGCTGCAGCGATTTACCTTTGAACGAGATACAGCATTCTTTTAAATAAATGCTGTTTGGGTCTCCCAAGTCCCACTTCCCATTTGGGTGTGACGCAGCGCTTGGATTTCGCATTGTTAAATGAGCACAAACCGTTCCGGTACTAAGGAAGATTGACGCTTCTGTTTCAACAATCAGCTTTTTATCGCTGCCAAGCCTAATCTCGTATTTTTGTTCAACGGTTAATGCGCTGTATTCGTTGTTATTGCAATGAAGAGCATAAGAGAATGCAATAGGGGTTATCGATTGAGGAGTAATATCAACAATATCGAAAGAGCTGGATAAGTGCTTGTCGGTTGCAAACTCAAAAGGCTTGGCTTTATTAATTGTGAATGTTTTGCCATTGCCCAGAGACAGTGAAAGCGCCTCATGGTTATCGTTTACAGGTGAGACAAGCTTGTTCGATGGTGAGTCGATCTCCACCGCTTCTAACGTCAGAACTATTTCATCGCTTACTGAATGATGCTGTAAATCAATCAAGCCTTCACATAACAACCACTTTATTGAACCATCTGGCCATAGCTGCGAGGTTTTGATAAAAGTATCAGTTAAGAGTATTCCGTTTGCGGCAAGCCGAAATTGAGTGACGGCGGGCCACATTCCCTTAGGGCAGGGCAACCCTGTTTTAAAATGTCCGCACGTCTCTTTGGCTAAAGAGGCAACCTGGATAGTTCCAACCGTTTGTGTCATTACTGCTTTCTTTATTTCTTCCGTGAGCAATGTTCTTGATGAACATATGCATAATGGCTCTAGTATGCCAATGGAATTGCCTCTTGTGTAGCCTTCATCACTAATTTGTTACTTTGACCTTATATTTGCTTCGAAGTAGTATGACTACAGGACAAGTAAAAATACTAAAGATAGCTTGGAAGGCGCTGATGTCGAAAGTTTGCGTGTTGTCGCAAAGAGTACCGTATCCCCCAAATAAGGGCGAAAAACTTAGAACATATCATCAAATTGAATTTCTAAATCGCTTAGGGTACGAAGTCGAAGTTTTTTCTCTCATAGAAACTGCAGAAGATAAAAAGAATGCTGAAGCGTTAGCTAAGCATCTTGGAATTTCGGTTAACTCTTACCAGTTAGGTAGTAAATTCAAGCGTTATGCTTCGGCCTTACTGCAAGGTTTGCCTATAAGTGTTGGAGCGTTTTACTCAAAAACACTTCAACATGTTATTGATGAAAAACTGAAAGAGGGTGACGATGCGCTGCTGTTAACCGCGTCGAGTTTAAGCTATTACATCTTTAACTCGCCTTATTACAACAAGACCCATTGTCGCTTGTTTATGGACTTTATGGATGTTGATTCAGATAAGTGGGCGCAATACGCAGATTCTTCTTCTTTCTTGATGCGCTGCGTATACCAGCGTGAAAGCAAATGTATAAAAAAGCTTGAGGCTAAAACAAACCAACGGTTTGATGAGTGCTTTTTGATTGCAAGCGAAGAGGCGCAGCTATTTAATTCTTCAGTAGACTCATCGAAAGCGATAACAGTGCTTGGAAACGGATTAGACTTCGATGTGTTTTATCCAGCGAAAGCGCAGCCTTGCGCGGCGACAATAAGCACTGCGCCGCATTTCTTGTTCACGGGCGTGATGGACTACAAGCCTAATGTAGACGCGGTACTTTGGTTTGTTAAAAATTGCTGGCCACTCATTCGTGAAAAAGCGCCGGATGCAAAATTTACCGTGGGTGGTATGAACCCTGTTGAAGAAATAAAAGCGTTGTCAGACCGCGATGGCATAGATGTCACGGGCTTTGTCGATGATATATTGCCTTATTTTCACCAAGCTCATGCGTTTGTTGCGCCATTTAGGTTGGCAAGGGGCGTGCAGAACAAAGTGCTTCAAGCGGCAGCATGTAAACTACCGATAATAACCACGTCTATGGGAGCTGAAGGGATCTCGTTTGCCAACGCCGACAGCATGTGGATAGTAGATGACGTAGACAGCTTTGTAGCTGCATGCGTGGAAAGTATTGAAAACTTTGAGCTATCACAACATAAAGCACAACGTAGCTATCAAGCAATAGTTAGCGAATATAGCTGGGAACAACAACTGAGCCCGTTGAAAGTGGCAATGGCACGAATATGAAATCAATAATTAAGAAGAGTTTTTTTGCCCTTTGTGCACTTGTAATGCTTCCTTTCACGCTTATGTATTTAATGCTGTCTATTATGGTAAACAAAGACTCGCTGCTTTCCTCTTTTAGCCAGCTGCTATCGCTTATACCCGGTAAACTAGGGTGTTATTTACGTTCGGGCTTTTATCGGTTTGTCATGACCTCGTGTGCGCCAAACGTTCTCATCGGTTTCGCCACGTTGTTTTCACAACAAGATACTGAGATTGACGAGGGGGTGTACATAGGCCCGCAATGTAACATTGGTAAATGCGCTATTGGGAAAAATACTTTGTTGGGAAGCGGTGTGCACATTATGAGTGGCAAAGGACAACATAATTTTTCTGACCCAGAAAAGCCGATAAAAGATCAGGGCGGCGTTTTCACCAAAGTCTCTGTAGGAGAGAACTGTTGGTTGGGCAACGGTGCACTGGTTATGGCCAATATTGGCAAAGGAAGTGTGGTAGCAGCAGGTTCTGTAGTTATTGATGATGTGCCTGCGGGGGTTATAGTAGGTGGGAACCCTGCGAAGGTCTTGCGTGCTTTGCATTCAAAATGACAATAGGTCCTTTACTTTCTTTATCATTGAAAAAAGTTTGCCTTTAAGATTTGGTGATATTACTTCTATAGAGTGAAATATCACCGAATTGTCTGACAAGGAACGCTTATACTGAGCATCTCCGCCCATGAAGTCGTAAAGCTTAAAACCTTTTTCTGCGAAGTACGCCATAGCTTTGCAATGAAGTATGTATCCGGGTTTTACTTTGCCCTCAGAAAGCGAAGCGTTGATGCCTGAGCAATAAAAATAAGCGCTTTCATTCTTCAACATATATATGGCGTAACCAAGAGTATTGTCACCGCATTGTACTTTTAAAATCTTCATGAAATTCGGGTAGTGCGTTAATAGCCGTAAGAGATTGCTGTCAAAGAAGCTATTTTGAAACCCACTGCCTTCGACCGTATTTTGCCATTTTTCAATATGGTTTCGCTTTAAACCGTTAAAGTACTCAAGAATCTGTTCTGAGGAGCTAGCAACCGATAGGGATACATCTTCCTGAACTGAGCCTAGAAGCCTGATACTTTTTCTAATTTTAGCGCGTGTATTTTGAGACAGTGTAGCAATTGTATTTTCGAAGGTTTCGAGCCCTTCTAACGATTTTGTATATCCAATAGTTTGAGATGTTGAGATAGAAGCCCCTAGTGTTTTCGCTGCGCGTGTCCATAGGTCGGCATCGGTGGTCATGGATACTGAGAGCTTGACATCACCTTTATCAAAAGCATATTTCAAAACCGTTTCTGCTATCGAGTCGTCGCTTGCGGGGGAGCCTAACCAGCCGTTGTATTCGACCCACAGCTGATCATAACAGCGCAGACCAGTTTGGTTTACGAAGCTCTGTTGGAAAAAAGGTAGCCTTTTTACTGCGCTAGAGTGCCCAAGATAAATAACTGCATGCTCACCAATGCAAATGAATTCGCCATGTTGTTCAGGCACTTCTGCCAAAACAGAAAAGTATTCAAGAGATAGAAAAGGAGAGTGAGTATTGTAAATTTCGGCCATAGACGCTAATTCATCAACTTCTTTATTTCTTATTTTTTTTAAATGAATATGCATATAAGGTCCAAATATCTTCAATTATCTGTTAATCATAAATGAAATAGTTAACAATGTTGTTAGCGCGTAACATTTTTAAAAGACTCTTTTTATAAGGATAACTCTAATGAAGTCTTATGGAAGACACCTAGTAACGTTTGCTTTTCCACTCCTTTTAGTTGGTTGCTCTAAACCAACTCCAGAAGATTTTATTCAGACTAGTAATGAATATCTAAATAGTGGAAACGTAGAAACCGCGTTGGTCAATTTAAAAACTGCTGTGCAGGCTTATCCTGAAGATACTGAGTTAAGAAGTCTGCTAGCTTTCGCTATGTATGAATCAGGAAATCTACAAGGTGCTGAAAAAGAGTTAAAAAGGCTCGTTGAGTCTAATCCTACGTCTTCTGAATTGTTAGAGCGATATTTTTTTGCACTTTATCATCAGAATAAATATGAGGATATCATTCTTCATCAAGTTAAAGCTGAGATAAGCACTCCAATCATTAAGCAATTAAAGCAACTCTCGGATAATGGGCTTGAAGTCGTTGATCGCGAAACAGACACTCGGCCAAACTTAATACAAACCAATACGCAGGCTCCTGCAGTGAGAATAGCGCATTTGTTCACTGACGGTGAGTACACCGAAGTGTTGAGCTTAATTGAATCTGAAAGCTTCGACCCTAAATTCAAATATTATGTTTCTACCTATAAAGCAAAAGCGTATTTTCAAACAGCCCAGTATGACCTAGCACTTGCAGAGCTTAACGGCACACTAGGACAATGGAAATCTATTCCTGAACTAAACTACTTAGTCGGAATGTCTCACTATAAAAAGGGTGAATTCGAAAAAGCTAAGAATGTGGCTAGTGAAGCGCTTAAGCAAAATAATCAAGTATGGTCGCGGTACGTTTTAGCTTTATCGCACGCGGAACTAGAGAACTTCACTGAAGCACTGAGATTTGCCGAAGAATCAGCGTCGAATGGTATTGACGATGCATACTATTTAGCCGGTGTCATCGCTTCGAAGCTCGAAGAATGGGAAAGAGCTTATACCAATCTGGAAAAGGCAAACAAACTGTACCCAGACCATATTGGAATTAAGCGGGCGTATAGTTTTGTACTTTTAAAACTTGGATATATCGATGATGCAATTGCAGTTATTGAAAAGACCGACGCATCCATGCCTGAAGGTGCAGAATTACTATCTGATACCGTAAGCTATTTGTATTCACGAGGAGATAAGCAAAAAGCACTCGCACTACTAAATAAGAAAGGGAGTGCTGTAAGCTCTTCTTTATTAACGCGTCAGCAGGCCTTGCTTCAACTGGAACAAGGGAAGGACATAAGCAGTCTTGTTAATAAGCTACTGTCTGAAAATGACACGTCTTTTGGCACCAACTGGTTGAAGATTCAAAACTACATTGCCCAAGGTGAGTTTGTTGAGGCCAAAAAATTAGCTAACCAGTACAGTGAAGTAAACCAACAACATAGTTTTCTCTTTACTTCAGTTGTTTCGCTTTATGAAAAAGACTTTGAAGCCTCGTTAGCCAATGCGAAAGAGGTGTTAGAAAGAGACAATACAAACCTGACCGCGCACAAACTCTCGATGCTATCAGCAAATGAGTTAGGTAATTACTCAATAGCTATCGACAACGCACTTGCGTTGTTAAAGCTAAACCCAGATGACAAGCAAACTGCGACAGATCTCGTCTTTCTATATACAAAAGAATATCCTAACGATTTTGAGCAAAAGCTGCTGGATGATATCGAGACGCACGCGTTACCTTCTTCTGTAGTCGATAGCTTGGCGTCTTACTTTCTAGGCAATGGGAAACCAGGCGAAGCTGAGAAGTTACTGTTGGCGTTTTCTGAGCAAATCTCTTACGAGAGTCATGTCAACTTGCTCAATATCCTTCTTTCACAAAGTCGATACACTAAAGCAGAGGAGATTGCGAAGAAGCGTATTGAAACTTCAGAGCAGAAGACTATGCCAATATTGAGTTTAATTGCAGTTTTTGAAGCACAAGAGAAACATAGCGATGTGTCAATGCTGCTAAATACTTACCAGCAAGAGTTAGGTGATTCAAAAGAAGCAGCTTTGGTTAAGTATACGAATTCGTTTGCCACGGGGGATTTTGAAGAAGCGAAACAAGCGATTTTTTCTTTGGAAAAGTTTGGTGTATCAGAATCGCTAATAAGCGTATTTAAAGGCGAAGTGGACTTTAAACAAGGAAATGTTAACGAAGCATTGAACCATTTTAAATCGTCGTATGCTAAATCGCCAGACTTTGGAACAGCCGTTTATATTGCTAAAACGCTTGTCAGACTTCAAAGAGTAGAGGAAGGCGCTGATGTGTTAGTAAAAGAACTCGCAAGATCCCATTCTCCTAACAAACGGCAGTACAATATTGTGGCGGAGTACCTTAACAAATTCAATTTTCACGAACAAGCAATTCGTGTTTATGAAAATTTGGAAAGGAGGTTCACGCTTACTCCAGAAGAGTACAACAATATCTCAGACGTTAACCTTAAGCTAAACAGACTAGACCTTGCAGAAGATTATATAAAAATGGCGTTAGCTGAGAAACGATTACCGCTTTTCTTGATGACTTACTCGGAAGTTCAGCTTAAAAAAGGGAATAATGATTTGGCTGAACAGGCTTTATTAGAAACGCTCAAAAGTGATGAGAGCAATGAGCATGCTAATGTTTTGCTCGCGTCGGTTTATGTAAAACAAGGGCGAAAAGAAGACGCTATAAAAATTATCAATCAATTTGATAGTGTACAAAGCGCTCATAGCCAGAAATGGGCATCTTTACGTTCTCAGCTAGATTAATTTTTCTGTCAGGTTAATTTACAGATCAAATTTTAACATGCTGTGAATTTTCAAAAAGGTTATTTATTTCAGTGGTTTGTGCATTTGGCTCGGCTCTTGCTACGTCTTAAGCGTTAGAGTCAATAACCAAACAAGGAATTTAAGATGGCTAATTTAATCAAAAAATCGATCGTTGCAGGCATCCTATTAGGCACCAGCAGCATGGCTTCTGCAGCTACGTTAAATGCAGGTGGTATTGAGTGGGATACAATCGACATTGGTGGTGTTCAAGGTACAGCGGGTACAATTCAATTCCAACAATGGTTTTCAGACGGTTCATACGGCGTAGGTTCTGACGGCCAAGAAATTATTACAGAAACGAGCAATGATGCTTTGGCGTTGGGCGCAGGCGGTTTCCTTACCGGTATTGGTAAGATCGAATCTCTTTCAGACGGTCGTAACCCTATAAGACCAACTTTCTGTTTAAACGGCCCTGATGCATGTGAATTAACGCTTGAGTTTGGTGGATTGTTAGCTGTTGGTACAAACGAGTTTGATTTCTCAAATGCATGGTTGAATATTTATTACGATGACACACCAGACTTTGATTATGCTATTAGTTCGACTTCTTACCAGCGCTTTGCCCAAGCACAAGACGGTGACCTTTGGGCTAGCTTTGAATTTTCATCATTTGTTTTTGATGGTAACGGATTTGAATCAGGTGACTCAGAAATCTACTTAAACATTGTTGGCGGTAACCCTGATGTTGTAGATATCTTCGACAGTGGAACGCTTCGCGATATCTTTTTAACTTCAAGTGCTCAATTTAACAATGATGTATACACAAACGGAAGCACTGGCGAATTTACTACTGTATCTACACCAGCTACTCTAGGATTGTTTGGTCTAGCACTGTTCGGTCTTGGTGTTGCTTCGCGTAAACGTATTGCGAAGTAGTTTTTGTTGATTCTAACGAAGGTGGAGCCTGATATTCGACTGGTGTAATGTATTAACATGAACCAAAGCTTTATCCGGCTCTAAAAAAACCAGCGGTTTCGGTCGCTGGTTTTTTGTTTTCTACTGCACCTATTCAATTACTAGAAGCTTTCATTAAGTTACCTATGCACTAAACCTTCAATGCAACTGAGAATGTCTCTTGAAAAAGTGGGGCTAGCTCTTTGTGTTATGGGCTGATCAAGTTCAAAATGGTTAAGGTTCACATCGGTCAAAACTTTTCTTTTTTTGATATTTCAAACTATCTGTCTATAGAAGCAAGGGTGTACCTAGTCTAAGCAGCAGGCTAAAAATCCTGCTTTTCTATTGAATTCAATATATCTGCAAGCATCTTTGCAAAGCCAGGGCGAAGGCTCTTTCTAAGCAAGTTTTGATTGATATAATAAGGTGCGCGTTTACCGTGATATTCGACTACTGGGCCAATTTGTTCGAACTTAATACCAATGAACTTCATACTTCGCGCTAGACGCGGCTCCATCATTACATAAGCGTGTTTGATATCTTCTTCGATTGCGAGCGCTGCAGCAGCGAGGTAAAGCCCAACTGCAATAAAAGGAAAGCAGCGAACTTCTTTTTCAGAGTATGTGTGCTCGTTGATAACTGCCACTCCAGCCCCTGCGAATTTATCCATTACACGTCGACGAAACTCTTTAGGAACGGCTAATCGCGATATTTCACAAATATCTTTGCGGTCAAACTGAGAGGGGTCTAAATCTTTTCGCGTGATGGAGTTCAGGCAATACTTTTCTATTGGAAGTTGTTCATCGGGCTCCATGGGCCTCACCATTCTTACAGTGCCCGCAAAATGCTTACTTTTATGGTGCTGTATTAAGCAGTGAAGTGAAAAGCTGTCGAATTCATCAAACTCTAAACCACTCTCTTTTATTGGCTCAAATCCAAGTTCTTCACAATACACTTCATGTCTTATTGTAAAAACATCATTTTTCAACTCTTTAGAACTCGCAACAACTGGCGCCAAATATGCCGAAAAATGACTTGAAATGTAGTTAGCCTCTTCCAGCTTCCTATACCCTGAAATCAGCTTTCCAATTTTACTTTTCTCACCAACTATAGTCCCTAACTTCTCGAGCAGGGTTTGCTTTTTACTTTTAACCATAGATGAAGCGATATCCGATACTTTTTATTCAGTCTAGCAGAGTTTTAACATTAAATTATATAGACTTTGTACGTAATACTAATTCACTGTATTGGAAATTAGCTTTTGCTTCATGAGAGCTAGGTATTCATAAAAAGCGAGTTCGCTTTTTGATAGCGCTGAGGCGGAAGGAAATGCAAGGTATGGGGTTAGAAGTCCTTTAGAGTGGTGGTTGACTGGAAAAAATTCACCTACACAGTTGTAAAAGCTAAACAAGTTTTCTAAACGATAAATATGTGTTGCTGACGATACTACCCAGGTTCTTGCGCCAGCGATATAGGGAAGGGCCGACAAAACCTCTTCTTCTGTATCAGTGCCTAACTTGGTGATAATTATCTTATCTTTACTAACGCCCAATTCCTCGAAAAACTCTCTGGCTTTTTCAGAATAATTAACGTTTGAATCGTGAAGAAAGTTGCCTCCGGTTATTAAGATTGGAGCACCTGACTTTCTATGAAGCTTTAAAGCCTCTATGTTTCGCTGCAATGAGCATTCAGTCCATCTACTCGTATCAGGGACGTTTCCAAAAGTGCTATAGTAACATGCAAGAACTAAAATATAGTCTGGTTTGTCTCCGTCGGATTGTGTGTTCGGGTAGTGATGTTTGTGCTCTAGAGGGTAGAGAAGTAAGTCACTCACATATGGTTGAGAGAAAAGGAAAAAGGTAGCGAGTGACATTAATTTAAAAGTCTTGCCGAAGTATGGTTTTCTTCGTGATAGAAGCATTCCAATTGCGAAGAATGAAATAGCTAAGTTTAATGGAGATATAAAGAAAAGCACTATATGCTTTAACAATTCCATGTTGCTACCTTGTAAAAAAAGAGATTCATCAATCATGTCCTATTTATCGCACTATTCCAACGTATTACTGATTTTTACATCTCTATTTTTTTCACCTTTTTTAAGTGCGAATGCAAGTTACTCATTTGTTGATATAGTGTCTGAGACAACGGGCTCTGTCGTTGCTATCGGTTTGTATACACCACTGGAAAGTGATGGCAATCAAGTTCTTGGTACTGGCTTTGTAGTTGGCAATGGTAAATGGGTCATAACCAATTATCATGTGGTTTCAAAAATTCTAGATCCCCAAATTGTGCAACACTATGTTGCTATTCACGGTGAAGGTCGAGACGTCACTGCTCAAAAAGCAGAAATTATCGATATCGATCCTGTTCATGATTTAGCGCTATTGAAGATCAGTAACGAACTAAAGCCATTAAAAATGGGAAGCGAAACTTTATTGAAGCCAGGCAATGAAATTGCTTTTACTGGGTTTCCCTTAGGTGCTGCAATTGGACTTTATCCAGCTACGCATAAGGGACTTATCTCAGCTATTACGCCTGATGCGATACCTGCGAGGAATGCAGATCAGTTGACAGTCTCAATGCTCAAGAGACTAAAAAAGCCTGAACTCGTATATCAACTCGACGCCACAGCATTTCCAGGTAATTCAGGTAGCCCTGTTTATAATATAGAGACAGGGCATTTGGTGGGTGTGATTAATAAAGTCTTTGTAAGCCAGGGCAAAGAAGCTGCTCTTTCATCTCCAAGTGGAATTAGTTACGCAATCCCAGTTAAACACGTTATGGCAATACTTAATAAAAATGACGTAAAGTATTAGGGTTTATAAGGGTTGTATCTGTCTGGACTTATAATGCCAGCAGGATCTAATGCGTGAGCGATTTTCCCGGCCGTTTTCCAAAACGTACTGTTAGCATTTAGTTCTAATTGCTGTTGAATGTTTAATCGGTAAGGGATGAACCCCTGTTTCAAGCCCTCATCAAACAATGCCTGTAAGCATGCGTGTGCATCTTCTACTGCTTGCGGATTTTCTAAATCAAACACAATTGGGATAGTGCTGTCAGTCGAAATCCCACTAAGGTTTGTAAAGGTTATCATGGGTTCAATATTATATTTGGGGGTAATACTTCGAACCATTTCAATAAAAGCTTTCATTGAGCTTACTTTAGCTGGTACGAGAGGGGCGTACCAAAGCAGACCACAACCGTCTTTTGCGGGGTTCATCAATCGTGACTTATCTGGTCGAACTCTAGGGTTGCGCCAATAAGCTAGAGGTAAAGCAACCTGACTGGGCTTGCCTTGCATTACCTCCATTCCCGCAGAGAGCTTTTCAAGTTGCTCTCTTGCACTATCTAATATCGGAAGGCTAAGCCTTTTAGTAACAACTTGACCTAATCTAACCAATAGGTCGCTAGAGAACAGAACTTGATCGGCTTTTCCTTTTGCAATTTTTTTGATATCACTTTTTGCAGCCTTTGCTACCGAATGTGTGCCGTAGACCGTTCCTACTAATGTCCATTCAGGTACATCGTAATGTTTAGAAATTGTGTCTACTTGTTCATCTGTCATTACTTTATGGTTACCACAGCCTTGGGGGTTGTCTGCGACCATCGCGGCGACACGCCTTTTATCCATCAAATTTATTGACCCTACAACGCCTTCTAAATTGTGGAAAATTTCTTTCACAACCGCATAAGCGTTATTGAAACTTTCTTTATCGAAAAAGCGCATATAAAAAGAGTCAAACGCAGGTTTTACACGAGCTAATGAAAGGGTTATTTCGGTTACAATCATGTTTCCAGATTGAGTGAAAATTCCGTCGAGATAAGGGCCGTGTTTCCATTTAAATGTTTTATCTACATAACATTCACTATTATCACCATTGGCCATATCGCTCATGCATTGGAGAGAGGACTGGTAGAAGCTTCCATCTGCCAAAAATCCTTTTATCGACATCACTGAGGAGAAGTGGTCAGCGATCGGCGTAATACCATAGCCACGCTCGAGAGCGTTACTTAAAATACTTGTCGTTGGACCAGCGCCCGTAACCGGAACCATGTATGAAGTTTGTTTGGAGGACAAGTATTCAAATAGAGCGCTTTGAGTAACGCCAGGCTGAATAGAAATGACACCATTCTCTTCGTCGAAATAAGTAATGTCGTTTAGTGCACAAAGGTCTAGAAGCACCACTTTTTCTTCAACTGTACTCGGCATTGACGAGCCATAACCCCAGTTTTTCCCAGAACTAATCGGGTACAATGAAAACTGGTTCGGAGTATTAACTACGCTGCCTGCAAACTTGATGAGTTCTTGAATAACACCCAATGTGATGGGCCGGACTATACAAGCCACATCTCTCTTGAAGCCTTCAGTTCCCGAAGTATTTGATTCTGAGTAAGGAATTACGTCGGCATTTTCTTTAACAAGACTTTTTAACTCTTCAATTAGCACTGATGAACCTGTAAGATTATAATTATGTAGAGTAAGTATAGCTTTGCTGAAAGCAAATGTATTATGATTTGCGTGTTAGTTTTGTAAAAGTGTACAGAGTAAACTTGTGTCAGCTTTTTTAACAATAATGACACAGTGCGGATGTAACCAGCTAAATAATAAGTGCTTTTTTTATGGAGCGATTCTTGCTTTCCTGTAATGAAATAAGCAGAAGTCACTGAATTTTTGGAGTAATTTGTGAACAATCAAGCTAACAATAGTCGACGCAAATTTATTAAGACCACAGGAGCGGTCGCGGGTATCACTGTTCTTCCATCTACTTCAGTTTGGGGGGCCTGTAACGCTTCTGGTATATCTGGTGGCTCGAAAGTCATAAATGTTACTTGTTCCGTTCCTGAGATTACCGGCGGCTGGTCCCCTGGTACCTGGAAAAAATTAACAAAATCATCTGCTTGTAGTAGTCATTGGAAAGCAAAAAAGAAAATTAAAAAAATCTTTGGCTCACACCATTCGAGCTCTACTCTAAATAGTTATGTCAAAGGTATGGCACATTTCTTATCAACCACCCAAGTGACATTTGGAGATGGCTCTACGGTGGAACAAATTAGTTTTAATATTGCTGAAGTCTTTGACAAAGATGACACGGGTGATAGTAAAATGGATTTGGCTGCGATGTATCTGAACATCTATTTCGGACTAGCCGATTGGGACAAAATATTAAACTCTTCAGCAGAGCTTCTTGTGGAAGATTTCTGGGGCTCGATGTGTGTAGAACATGGTTTGGAAAATAAAATGTCGTCACCTCGCTGGTCGAAACCTCTTGATAGCGCGTTGTCCACTGAAATCGGTAATCAATATTGGTCAGATTCTTCATCAGGTATTGCTTCAGGTGACACATCGAAAATACCGGTTGGCATAACTTCGTTAAACTGTTAATTGCTAAATTGCGATAAATGTTAAAAGAGCAATATATTCATTACGCGATGCCAGATTTTTCTGGCATCGCTTTTTTTGAATTAACAACAGGCGAAACAAGCTTTTTTACTCACCCTAATCTTTCATGTTTAGTCTTCTTGGAAGGCCAAGTTGATTGGGTGAAGAGTTTTCAGCGCTCTTCGAAAGATGACACAGTAAGTGTAATTCTCGAAGCATTGTCATCAAATGGATATTTAAAGAGGCAACTTCTTGATAGTTAATATCGGTGACTTTAACTTTCAATTTTTTAACTTGCCTAATTATGTAAAGAGAGAGCTGTACAAGCTCTATGAAAGTGAACATCGTTCGGAAGTTAATGAGAGCATAGACTTTACTATTGATTTAGAAACTAGCAGTTTTATAAGAAGGTTTTTTCGACGTCAGAAAATCTTTATGCTAGATGGGCAGCGAATTTTTAATCCAGTCGCTTATGACAAGTGCCTGCCATCCGTTGAATGGGCAATGAATTGGTGTATCGGAAGCTATGATCACAGTAAAATTTTGATTCATGCGTCCGTTGTAGAGAAGAATGGAAAAGCTATTATTTTCCCTGCTTCCCAAGGCTCGGGAAAAAGCACACTTTCGGCCTATTTAGGATTAAAGTCTTGGAATTTGTTCTCAGATGAATTTGCAGTTATCGATATAGCTAGTGGCTTTGTTTCGCCGCTCTTTAGGCCTGCATCATTAAAAAATAACTCTATTGATATTATCCGCTCGGCTTTTCCAAATGCGATGTTTTCTTGTGTTACTAAAGGGACACAAAAAGGAGATGTAGCGCACGTCAAAACGATGAATAGACTACATTTTAACTCTTTACAGCCAGCAAAGATTGCTGGTGTTGTTACGCCAAAATACAGAAAAGATTCAGAAGTTGAAATCCTTAGTCTTAACATGACGCAAGCCTTATCGATTTTGATCAGAAATAGTTTCAACTATAGTATTTTGGGAGATATCGCGTTCAAGAAATTATGTACTATTGCGAGTGATGCCGAAGCGTATGCAATAACCTATTCTGATTTTGACGATATTGAGTCTACCCTACATAAGATAATTAGATGAAGCTCAATATTACTCCTCAAGAAATTATTAACCTTTTCGAAAGTCCTCAACTTGCGCTAGACCTCGATGATGACAAATGGCAGGACATTTTAAGAGTGCTCCGCTTCAATGATATGACAGCTACTCTAGCCAACATTTTGTCTGTAAATAATATTGCGCTCCGCTCGCACTTTGCGCTAAAGCACCTTGATTCGTCTTCTATATATGCTCAAAGGCAAGCACAGCAAGTCCGGAATGAGAGCTATAGCTTGAAAAAGCTCTTATCTAACGCAGAAGTGAACCCCATATTCTTAAAAGGTGCAGCGTACATCCTCGCAAGTGACGAGAACTCACATGGTAGATTGATGTCAGATATAGACATTTTGGTCGATAAAAAATGTCTTCATGAAGTTGAGAGTATTCTTAAAAGTAACGGATGGAGAGAAAAGAGGTTAGATAATTACGATGAGCAATATTATCGAAAATGGTCACACGAACTACCTCCTTTCAGGCACATAACCTCAGGTACGACATTAGATATCCACCACACTCTCATTCCTCCGATCACTGGTAAATCGATACCCATAGAAAGTGTACTTGCAGAAAGTGCAAGAGTAGACGGTGTACGCCAAACTCTCTCTTTAGAGTGGCGATTGTTACACTGCATCATTCACTTTTTCTTTAACGAGGATTACGAAAAACCTTTCAGAGATCTCTGGGATTTAAAATGCTTGTTCTGCTCACTGAATGATAAAGAACATTTAGAAAAATTCTTATCATTCGCAACAGCTCTCGGATTCCGTACGGAAGCAATTTATGCGGTTAGGTTAGTTGAGCTCAACTTTTGCAGCTTTAAAGAAAAATTTGGAACAAATCTTGATGGTAACGATAGAAAGCTTTCGAAAATTGAATCTATTTTCTTCAATCTAATTGTTGTGAATATGGCAATTCCACGCCATCCCAAATTAGATTCGTTTTTAACGAAATTTTCGTCTTTTGTTATGATGATACGGGGCCATTTTAAAAAAATGCCCTTAAAAATCCTGATACCTCATATTAGTGTAAAAGTTTATCGTGGAGTTATTAAAACCGTTTATGGTCGCTACCACTTCGAATAAAAAGGAAATCGAATGAAAATCTTAGTCACCGGAGCAGCTGGTTTCATTGGTGCAGCTGTATCGCAATACCTTATCAATCGTGGTGACCAAGTTGTCGGGATTGACAACATTAACGATTATTACGATGTGAATTTAAAGCACGCTCGTCTGGACGAGATTAAATCATCTACTGCTGCTGATTTATTTTCATTTATCGAGATGGGGGTAGAAGAGCGCGACAAAATGGCTGCGCTTTTTGAAGAGCACAAATTTGATAGAGTGGTGCATTTGGCTGCTCAAGCTGGTGTGCGTTATTCACTTGAAAATCCTAACGCTTACGTCGACTCAAATATTGTTGGCTTTGTGAATATTCTAGAAGGGTGTCGCCATAGTAACGTCGAGCATTTGGTGTACGCGTCATCTAGCTCAGTCTACGGTGCGAATGAGACTATGCCGTTTTCAGAACAGCATAACGTAGATCATCAAGTTAGCTTGTATGCGGCTTCTAAAAAAGCTAACGAGCTAATGGCTCATACTTATAGTCACCTGTATAACTTGCCTACAACAGGGCTGCGCTTTTTCACTGTTTACGGGCCTTGGGGCCGTCCAGACATGGCGCTTTTCAAGTTCACTAAGGCTATCTTGGAAGGTAAAACAATACAGGTTTACAACTATGGTAACCACCGTCGTGACTTCACTTATATCGATGATATCGTTGAAGGCGTAATTTGCTCATTGGATAATGTGGCTAAACCTAACGAGAATTGGGACGGCAGCAATCCAGATCCAAGTACGAGTAAGGCGCCCTATAAGGTATACAATATTGGTGCGCAGACACCAGTGCACCTTTTGAAGTTTATTGAAACCCTCGAAAGTGCATTGGGTATTGAGGCGAAGAAAGAACTTCTTCCTATGCAGCCGGGCGATGTGCCTGACACCTATGCTGATGTGTCGTCGCTCGTTGAAGATACTGGGTACCAGCCATCTACCGATGTTGAAACAGGCGTAAAAGCGTTTGTCGACTGGTATCGTGACTTTTATAAAGTGTAAGCGCTAGCGACTTATAATTACTTTCTGAAACCGTTAAAGTGCACTGCTTCTCATAAATCCCGCACACTTTTTGGGCAAGAACTCTTTCGTGGTTGCATAACCGAGCTCAAAAAGTGTGTTCTTAATTTCAGGTGTAAGCGAAAAATCTACCGCGGAAATCTCCCCGGTATTCACCACCACCGTATTGTGCCAATACTTCGCATTGACGTACTCCCTGGATATTGCCGTCATAAACGTGCGAATAAGCATGCTGACGTATTGGGGCAGTTGAAGTAAGTTCTTTTTAATGGCCTTGCGTTTTTGTTCGGTGCTTTGCAGTCTGAAGCATACTGATGGCGTGCCATCGCCTCGCCAATCTTCAAACAGCGCATCTTCAGACAATATAGCGCCGTCTACTAGCAAGTGCTCTTTAAAGGGTTTGAACGAGAAGATGAGCGGTATCGACATAGAGTACCGCACTGCTTCTGACACTTTCATATCTGGAGAGGTTTGCTTGTTGAACAAAACTGGTCCGCCGCCGTTTACGTCGGTAGCGAGAATATGCAGATTGAGTGGGAGGTCGGCAAACACTGCGCCTTCCAACTGTTCGTCAATCCATCGTTGAAATACGTCGCCAGAAGAAAGTCCGCCTTCCCGGAGTAATCTTACGAGTGAAAATTCAGTGAATTGCTTGAAATCAGTAACCAGTGCGAGCTCTCGCATTTGCTCCACTGTGTAACCTTTGGCATAAAGCGAAGCGATAATCGAGCCACCTGATACACCCACTAAAGTGTCGAAGCCTACGTTCATGTCCTGCAGCGCTTTAATGATGCCGATATGGGCGCTCAACCTTGTTCCTCCACCTGAAAAGATGGGCACAATTTGCGTGACGTTTGCCTGTAATAAATTATTCGGTATTGCTGCCGAGGCTATCTGCATGTGCATACTCCAAACTAAGGAGGCTTTGCGCTAAGTGTTTAGTTCCAACGGAATAACAAACGCTGCGCCCCACACTATAAAAGCGTAGTTTACTCATGCATTATCAGCAAAGTATCAAGGGGGAGATAAGCGATATCTTTAGTCTAAAGTGTTGCCATATCACTACACAGTTCGCTTTTGAGTGAGTTTGCGAAGTGATTTCACGCGTCGCGACAATAAATGCAAACGCATTAGTAATACACCAGCAATAAATAAAAAGGCTCACTTCTGTTTACTAACAGAGTGAGCCTTATTCAAATGCGTCTGATGAGGCTTGAAACTAGCTAGCTAATTCTTTGATATTTTACCGTTTGGAATATAGCTTTTAGTTTCCAATTCTTAGCCCTCATATTTTGTGCTAGCTCGCCGCAAGTTTTGCCTTCATTTCGCGGCGACGGGCGTGCAGTAAAGGTTCTGTGTAACCGCTAGGCTGCTCTTTACCTTTGAAGATTAGATCGCTTGCGGCTAAGAAGCCAATTGAGCTGTCTAAATCAGGTGCCATAGGGATATACTCAGGATCCCCCGCATTTTGCTCATCTACTAAGACAGCCATACGAGCCAAAGACTCTTTTACCTGATCTACACTTACAATGCCGTGCTCTAGCCAGTTAGCGATATGCTGCGATGAAATTCGCAACGTCGCGCGGTCTTCCATCAAGCCTACATTGTTAATGTCAGGAACTTTCGAGCAGCCTACGCCTTGGTGAACCCAGCGTACAACGTAGCCTAAAATGCCCTGAACATTATTGTCGATTTCACGCTTAATACTTTCACGCGTCAGAGTAGAGGCATCTTCTAACAATGGAATGGTAAGTATGTCAGCAAGGCCACTAAAGTTTTCATCTAGCGACTTTTGAACGTCAAACACATTTACATCGTGGTAATGAAGCGCGTGCAGTGTTGCTGCAGTAGGTGAGGGAACCCAAGCAGTATTAGCGCCAGCCTTAGGGTGACCTATTTTGGCGGTCATCATATTTTGCATTTCGTCAGGTATTGGCCACATGCCCTTACCAATTTGCGCTTTGCCAGAAAGACCGCAGCGAAGGCCTACTGCAACGTTTGCAGTTTCATAAGCCTTAATCCACGCCATAGACTTGAGCGCGGCTTTTTCTGCAAAAGGGCCGGCAAGCATTGAGGTATGAATTTCATCACCAGTTCTGTCTAAGAAACCCGTGTTAATGAACACAACGCGTGAAGTAGCCTCTGCAATACAAGCTTGTAGATTAATACTCGTACGGCGCTCTTCATCCATTATGCCCATTTTAAGGGTGTTAGCTGGAACATCGATAATCGCTTCGATAGCACCAAACAATGCGTTAGAGAATGCAACTTCTTCTGGCCCGTGCATTTTAGGTTTAACAATATAAATACTGCCTTCGCGGCTGTTTTTAAATTTGCTGTTTCCTAAAAGATCATGCTTTGCGATAAGTGAAGTGACTAAACCGTCCATGATCCCTTCTGGCACTTCTTCGCCGTCAAAGAGCATAGCATTGTTAGTCATAAGGTGGCCCACGTTTCTAACAAACATAAGGCTTCGACCAGAAAGTACTAGTTCGCCGTCTTTTAGCTCGTCTTGTGAAGCGTGTTTAGACGGCTGGTAGCTTCTATCGTCATGCATAGCGCGAACAAGCTGCTTGCCGCCCTTTGTCATTTCAATGCTTAGCGAGCCTTTCATTAAGCCTAACCAGTTGCTATACACCAAGGTTTTGTCTTCAGCGTCAACAGCAGCAACGGAATCTTCGCAGTCCATAATGGTGGTTAATGCAGCCTCAACCAGTACGTCTTTTACGTTTGCGGCATCGCTCTCGCCAATAGGATGAGTCGGGTCTAGTTGAATTTCAAAATGCAGACCGTTGTGTGCAAATAGCAGGCTTGACGGTGCGCTAATGTCACCTTGGTATCCTTGCCATTGCTCTGTGTTTGCTAAGGTGGTTTCATCGCCGTCGACAAGAGTGATCGCCAATTTACCCGATTCAATCTTATACTCAGTAACGTCAGCGTGGCTGCCTTTCGCAAGCGGTATCATGCTATCTAGATAGTCTTTCGCTTTCGCAACTACTTTGGCGCCGCGTACGGGGTTGTAGCTTTTTCCCGCTTCTGCTCCACCTTCATTGCTGATGACATCAGTGCCGTATAGTGCGTCGTAAAGGCTTCCCCAACGGGCATTTACCGCGTTAAGTGCATAGCGAGCGTTATTGATTGGCACGACTAGCTGAGGGCCTGCCATTGTTGCTATTTCGGCGTCTACATTTTGTGTTTGTGCACTTACTTGTGACGGCTGCTCAACAAGGTAACCAATGCTTTTTAGGAAGTCGGTATATTCGTTTCCGTTTACTGGGTTACCAGCTTTATGATAATCGTCGATAGCGCGCTGAAGCTGTTCTCGCTTTTCTAATAGTGCGCGATTTTGAGGAATGAATTTTTCGAAGAGGGTTTCTGCACCTTGCCAAAAGGTGTCTTTATCTACGCCTGTGCCAGGAAGTGCCTGTTCATTAATAAAGTTATCGAGTTGTTCGGCAACCTGTAATCGGCCTCTAGTAATATATCCTTGCATAACTACCTCTATACATTTGTCTGTTCACCCAGTGTAGTGTGTATAGAGATAGTTTTTTAATTTATGGTTTGTATTTCTGCCATATATTTTGTGAATGTTTAGCCCGCATTCATTTCGCTAGCTACATCGCTGATTAAGCGGCGCAACCAAATGTGACCTGCGTCGTGGTGAAGTAGGGCACTCCACGCCATTTTTAGCGCAATAGGTGGTATGTCGAAAGGCGGCTCTTTAATTACCACATCAGGGTCGTGTTTGAATAAACGTGCCGCTTTGCTTGGTAAGGTAGCAATAAGTTTTTGCTTTTTCGCAATCTGAAGCGCTGCATGGTAATGACGAGTAAATACGCGAATAGCACGCTGTTTTCCGATTTTTGTAAGCTCTGCGTCAACCCAACCCAATTTTTGTACTTCATTTGGATCAATACCTACACCCACGCCAAACCCAGTTTTACTCACCCAAATATGCTGGGCACTCAAATAGCCTTCTAGGTTGCATTTTTCTACTAGCGGATGGTCGGAGCTCATTACGCAGCTAAAGGTGTCATACCAGATAACTTTTTGGTGAAACGACAAAGGCAGTTCATCGAAGCGGTTAATAGCCATATCAACCTTACCTTGCTCTACATCGTGAAACGTCACGTCACTCGGCGTAATAAGGTCAAGCGTAATATTGGGCGCTAAATCCGCCAGTCTTCCAACGAGTTCAAGTAACAAGGTACTCTCTGCATAGTCACTGGTCATAATGCGGAAGGTTCGGTCGCTGGTTAACGGATCGAAATCAGTCTCGGGTTGAATAGAGCTTTCCAATCGACTAAGCACATCGCGAATAATGGGTTGTAGTTCAAGCGCGCGCTTAGTGGGGGTCATCCCATCGCTGGTACGAACTAAAAGTGGATCTTTAAATAGATCGCGAAGGCGCTTCAGGCCGTTACTCATTGCTGGCTGAGTAATGCTTAGCTGGTTTGCAGCTTTCGTTACACTTCCTTCGCGCAACAGCACATCTAAATAAACCAATAAATTCAGGTCGACCTTCGCTATATTCATTATTCTAATGCTCTTTTTAAACCTAATTAAACATAGCTATTATAAAGCTTTTTTATTTCAATGTCAGATAAGCGTTTAGTCTTAAATTGGCCGCCGTTATACCTATAAGGTATTGAAATATATTTGGTATATTGTTTTTTTATGAAATTTAGAAAAATATGGCTTTTTTTGTTTTATGCAAAAAGCATAAGTGAAGTGAATGACGCGCACAAAAAAGGGCACCCGAAGGTGCCCTGTAGGAAAGGTTGGGATGCTTTCCGTTTAACTCATTGCCTGTTCACGTTATACGTCAAACTGGTTCATGGTGTTATCTTCACCAGACGCTTTAAGTGCACCTTCACCAGAGAAGTACTCTTTGTGCGTATCACCTAGGTCAGAACCAGCCATCGCTTGGTGCTTAACGCACGCTAGGCCTTGGCGAATTTCTTGACGCTGAACACCGCGTACATAAGCAAGCATACCTTCTTCACCGAAGTAACCTTTTGCAAGGTTGTCAGTAGACAGTGCTGCAGTGTGATAAGTCGGTAGCGTGATAAGGTGGTGGAAGATACCCGCTTCGCGTGCTGCGTCAGCCTGGAAGCTCTTAATCTTCTCGTCGGCCGCAGCTGCTAGCTCGCTGTCATCATAGTCGGCAGACATAAGTTTCGCGCGGTCGTAGCCAGAAACGTCTTTACCTTCTTCACTCCAAGCATCAAATACTTGCTGACGGAAGTTAAGCGTCCAGTTGAATGATGGAGAGTTGTTATAAACCAGCTTTGCGTTTGGTACTTGTTCGCGAATAGCGTTAACCATTTCAGCAATTTGGCCAACGTGAGGCTTTTCAGTTTCAATCCAAAGCAAGTCAGCGCCGTGCTTAAGTGACGTTACGCAGTCAAGTACTACACGGTCAAAACCTGTGTTGTCTTTAAAGCGGAACAAGCCGTTTGGTAGGCGCTCAGGTTTAACCAGCTTGCCACCTTGTTTAAGCACCAGATCACCTTCAGTTAGGTCTTCAACACCCGCAACTTCGGTAGTTTTAAGGAACGCATTGTACTGAGCAGCTAAGTCGCCTTCTGATGTAGATACTGGGATCTTCTGAGTAAGACCAGCACCTAGTGAGTCAGTACGTGCAACAATTACACCTTCATCAACACCTAGTTCAAGGAATGCATAGCGTACTGCATTGATTTTCGCTAGGAAGTCTTCGTGTGGCACGGTTACTTTACCGTCTTGGTGACCACATTGCTTCGCGTCCGATACTTGGTTCTCAATTTGGATACAGCATGCACCTGCTTCAATCATTTGCTTTGCAAGTAGGTAGGTTGCTTCTTCGTTACCAAAGCCCGCATCGATATCTGCGATAATTGGAACTACGTGAGTTTCGTAATTGTCGATTTCAGCTTGAATCGCAGCTACATCACCACCGTTTTTCTTCGCGTCGTCTAGCTTGTGGAAAAGGTCGCCTAATTCACGCGCATCTGCTTGGCGAAGGAAAGTATAAAGTTCTTCGATAAGCGCAGACACTGATGTTTTTTCATGCATTGATTGGTCAGGAAGAGGACCAAATTCAGAGCGAAGTGCTGCTACCATCCAGCCTGAAAGGTAAAGGTAGCTTTTGTTAGTTGTGCCTTGATGCTTTTTAACTGAAAGCATTTTTTGTTGGCCTACGAAGCCATGCCAGCAGCCTAGTGACTGTGTGTACTGAGACGAATCTGCGTCGTATTCAGCCATGTCTTTGCGCATAATGCTTGCAGTGTAGCGAGCAATGTCTAAACCTGTTTTAAAACGGTTTTGAACCTTCATGCGTGCAGCGAATTCTGGGTTGATACCTTCCCAAGTTCCGTTTTGTGCTGCCTTTAATGTGGCGAAGTTATCAATGTCTTGTTGATATTGCGACATGAGCGTCTCTCCCGACTATAATTAAAATACTTAACGTTGTTTATGTTTACGCTGTAGGGCGTTCCCGTTGATTCCATTTCATCCTAGTGCCGGATTTGGAATAATAGAAATATATATTTTGCATTGCGGTCATTTATTTTGTGAATGACTGGCGCCGAGAGAAGTCTAGATACTGTAAATCTTTGACACCTATGTTTGATGGTTTTAAGGCAATGGGGCAGCAGTGGGGTAAGAAGTGGTCGGTAATAAATAACTTACGTAGGTTGCAAATGCTTGCTGGTGTTGACTATTTCGTCTGTCTATTAGCTAAAAGGGTAATAGCTTTGCCGGTGTGAGCAAGGTAAATTTAGGCGTAAAGCTTCACGCTAAATAATCTTGTCCGATACGAGGGCGCTTTTGTTTTAGCTTGTTGATATATAATATGAAAAGTGGGTGTTATGAGTAGTAGTGTATTGTCGTCAGTTGACCAAAGAACCAAGCTTGTTGGCGAAAACAGGCTTGAGCTTTTGATGTTTCAACTGGGAACGCGACACATTTTTGCCATGAACGTCTTTAAAATTAAAGAAGTTATAAACGTACCCAAGCTCAATATAATGCCGGGTTCACATCACAACCTGAAAGGCGTGATGAACTACCGAGGAAGCTCCATTCCAATTATAGACTTGCGTCAGGCAATCAAAATGCGCGGTGCAGCTACGCAAGCAACAGCGAAGAATGTCATTATCACTGAATATAACAGAAGCGTGCAGGGCTTCATTATTGGTGAAGTGAAAAACATAGTGAATACATCGTGGGGAACCATTCAACCACCCCCTAGCGGCATTGGAAAATCCAATTATTTAACCGCCATAACTCAGGTGAATGTTGAGGGTAAACAAGAGCTGGTAGAAATCATCGATGTTGAAAAAGTACTCGCGGAAATCATCGATTACGACACATCTATCTCTGAAGAAGTGCTAGATAAAGACATTGTTAACCACTTCTTAGGCAAGAAAGTGTTGATAGTAGATGACTCAAGCACAGCAAGAAAACAGATTAAAGATACGTTAGAGCAGCTAGGTATAACAATCATCGAACGTAAAAACGGCGCTGAAGCGTTAGCGCTGCTGACGAAGTGGGCCGATGAGGGGAAGAATCCAACCGACGAAATTTTGCTAATGTTTACCGACGCAGAAATGCCAGAAATGGACGGCTATCGGCTTACTTCCGAAGTGCGTAACGATCCTCGTATGAGCAATTTATTTATAGCACTCAACACATCATTAAGCGGAAGCTTCAACGACGCCATGGTAGAAAAAGTTGGATGCAACAGGTTTATCTCCAAATTCCAGCCCGACATGCTCGTTGACGTGGCACAACAGCGCATGCGCGAATACCTCTCATCACAAAATAAGTAGTCGCTTCCTTCTTAAAAGTTGCTAATTTAATGAGATGACCAGATGGTCATCTCATGCTTGCGTTATTTTGTCCAAAAGCTTTGAGCATCTTGCCAGCCTGCTTTACACTATTGCATCTTATCGCTTTGCTAACACCATTATGATCACCAAAGAATCATTCGCGATAGTGTCGTTATTGTTGTATCTGCGGGTATCCAGGCCAGTAGGTACCTTACTTACTCAGGGAAGTTTAAATGATTAAACAATTTGTTCGCACATCACTACTAAGTTGTGCGTCTATTGCTGTTCTTGCGGGTTGTGGTATCACTGAATCTATGACCGAATCAGCAAGTGCAACCGGTACGCAAACTAAAGGTGTACCGAAAAATATAATAATGGTTGTAGCCGACGGTATGGGGCCTGCCTATACCACGGCTTATCGTAATTATGTAGATGACCCGTCAACACCGAAAATCGAATCGGTTGTGTTTGACGATATTTTAGTGGGCAATGCTTCCACGTATCCTGCGCAAGTATCTGGTTACGTTACTGATTCAGCCGCTGCTGCAACCGCTCTTGCTACTGGCGTTAAGTCATACAACGGTGCAATTGGTGTTGATGTAAATAAACAACCAGTAAACTCTGTTATGTACCATGCTAAGAGTAAAGGCATGCGTACTGGTTTGGCAGTAACGTCTCAAATTGTTCATGCGACACCTGCGTCATACATTGCGCATAACGAAAGCCGTAAGAACTACAACGAAATAGCTGAAGATTTCTTTGATGTTCGCGTGGACGGTAAGTTTGTCGCTGACGTGATGCTAGGCGGTGGAACGTCTTACTTTGAACGCGATGACAGAGATATTTTGGCGCAGTTTATTGATGCTGGCTACGAATATGCCGATTCATATAACCGTCTGGCTTCAGTGCCTGCGGGAAGTAATGTTCTCGGTCTGTTTGCTCCAGTAGCGCTGCCTGCGGTATTAGATGACAAGCGCAAAAATCGTCTTGAGTACCTAACTCAACATGCTATTAAACACTTAGAAAACGACAATGGGTTCTTTCTTCTCGTTGAAGCAAGCCAAGTAGATTGGGCTGGTCACGCAAACGATATCGCGTCTGCCATGGCTGAGATGCACGATTTAGCGCAAACCATGGAATATTTGCGAGATTATGTAAAAGCACACCCTGACACTCTTGTTATCTTGACGGCGGATCACAGCACAGGTGGCTTAACCATTGGCGCAAACGGCGACTACCGCTGGAGCCCTGAACATCTTAAGTCTATGTCAGCCTCGGTAATGACAATTGCTTTAGAGATGGCAAATGAAGAGAACCCTGGCGAATTTGTGGCGCAGAAGCTTGGCTTGTCGTTGAGTGAAGAAGAGCTTGCCACGCTAGATAGCGTATCAAACCAAGATGATGAAACTCGCTTCATGGCAGTAAAAACCTTCTTAGACACCAAAACAAACACGGGGTGGACAACAGGCGGTCACACTGGTGTAGATGTTGAAGTATTTGCTTTTGGCGCTGGTTATCAATCGCTTATGGGGCAAATTGATAACACGGATATTGCAAAAACAATCTTCAGTTTTATCGATAAAAAACAGCCAGTAATAATCGATTCCGATTCAAATAAAGTATCAGAAAAGGTATCGACCAACATTGAGCTTACGTCAGACGAAGATGATGATGGCTTGTGTGACTTTAAGGAAGATTGGCGCTGTAACTAATCGCTACATTGTTTGTATAGAAATTAAAGCGCCAGCGTTTTTATAACAAGGCGCTTTATTTTTATCTGTGGTAAGCAGGAAAGGGGAACTATGAAAAACGAAATGCTGGCACTACTTCAAGATATCTATGATGAAGTTGAGCCCATGTTGGGCATGGGAAAAGTTGCCGACTACATCCCTGCGTTGGCCACGGTTAATCCACGGCAATTTGGCATTTCAATTTGCGATACAAACGGTCAAATAACGTCGATAGGCGATGCGAGCGTTCCTTTTTCTATTCAAAGTATCTCAAAAGTCTTTAATCTTGTTTTAGCTATCAATCACTACGGTGAAACCATGTGGGAGCGAGTTGGATGCGAGCCATCCGGCCTGCCGTTTAATTCTCTTGTACAGCTGGAATATGAAAACGGTATTCCCCGCAACCCCTTCATTAATGCCGGTGCGCTGGTGGTTAGTGATATGGTGCAATCTCGGTTCGCTTCCCCTTATATTGCCATGCGAGATTTCGTAAGACGCTTAAGCTGTAACGGCGATATCGTGGTAAATAAGGTGGTGGCGGAGTCTGAATACGAGCACCGCTCTCGCAATGCAGCAATGGCATATTTGATGAAAGCCTACGGAAATTTTGAAAACGAAGTGGAAGATGTGCTTCGTAATTATTTTCACAACTGTGCGCTAGAAATGAGTTGTGAGGACTTGGCGCGCTCAACGAGCTTTCTTGCTAACGCAGGTTTTTCTACTTGCGCAAATGAAAAGGTGCTAACGCCTTATCAAACCAAACAAGTGAACGCGCTTCTGGCGACTAGCGGTATGTATGACGAAGCTGGGAGCTTTGCTTTTAAAGTAGGCTTGCCGGGTAAAAGTGGCGTAGGTGGAGGCATAGTGGCTGTTGTACCAGGACGCTTTTCAATATGCGTATTTTCGCCAGCGCTTAATAGCGTGGGTAATTCTCAGCTAGGTGTGGCGGCTTTGACATCGCTAAGTGAACGCATCAATTGGTCTATTTATTAGGAGCTATTGCGCTTCGCTGCATATCAAAGGTCAACAGGCCTTAGTAGCCTGTCAATTCCATAAAGCCGCTCCCTGAATGGGAGCCTTTTATTTCCACTCGCCCTTCATAATAGGGAAATAAGCTGTTATTCCATTGGCTTTCCTTGAACGGGCGAATGGATAGGTCGATATCTTTTTCTGGTATTTGAATACGCCAAGCGGTGGGAGCAGAGCGAGCTGACTCTCCCTCGTTGATTGTTTCATAGGCCGTTGGCGTAATTGATACGTTGGCTTGGTCGATAATTTCTTTCGCGCCATTTTCCGCTATATAGCTAGCCGTTGTGAATATTTCGCTGTGTTTGCTTGTGCTATTTTTCATGTTTTCATTCATGGCGTGCATGCGAAACGCCATCAATTTACTTCCATCGTCTAAATGCAGCGAGAACCAATCCCATCCCATGGCTTCACTGTTGGCTAGGTGGCTCGTCCATTCGTGATCAAACCAGCCTTTACCCGCAACTTTTACGCTATTGCCCTCTATGTTTAACGTACCTTCCGCGTTAATGAATGGCTGGCTGTAATAGTAGGAGCGAAGGCGTTCGTCTTGTGTCTTTTTACTGTAGCCGTTATCACCCTGTTTGATGAAAGGCCCGTAGGTATCTAGATTAAGCGAGACTTTAACGGCGCTAAGGCCCGGTGTATCATTTAATTCTGATAAGCTGTCTGCAGCGGTAGCGGGGATTTTTCCATTTATTTTGACCGGATGATGCGTGCTGCTTTGCCCGAAAGCGAAAGTTAACACGGACGGGAACATGGCTTTGCTTTCTGGACCTGTTTGGACCTCCGCCTGTGCCGCTTTCCAAACCCAATCGTCAATAACTGTTGTAAAGGGTTGTTGATTCACATAGGCATTACCTACACCGCCGCTTGCAAATCGTTCTTCGAAATAATGCTGTTCAGCGGTATGTAGCGAAGCATGTCCCATCCACTGCTGGCCATCGCTCCAGTTTTTTGCGATATGGTTGTTGGCGTTAACTTCAGCACTATTTTCAGCATTAGCCTTAGTGCTTTGAGGGGCGTCTAGCTCAGTATTGAAACGAAAAAGCGTATATTGAAGGCCGAACTCTTGCCCGTCTTCAGCGCTTAACACAAACGTGAGGTACCACCACTCTAACTGAAAATCGGGATGACTCATGTGATCGCGTGGTAATTCAACAGTATTGCCCCGCTTTACTGGCGTAAAGGCGTCGCTCGACTGCATGTTTCCAAAAAAGCCGTTTGGCGTGGAGGTTCCCAGAGTTTCGTTTTCATCTTTTGGGTTTTCAGTACATGCATTCAACGTGAAACAAACAGCTACAAGTACTAAAAAGATGTTGGCTTTAAATCGCAAAAACGTGGTGTTGGTGCTACGTAATTGGTTTGTCATAGCTGAACTTCCTGCCTTAAATCAATTTTCGGCTTAAGTTTTCCTAAAGGTAACAACAGCACCAGTGAAACGATAAGCAGCGATAACCCCACGCTAGAGAGAATAACCTCTGCATTAATTGAAAGCGGGTACACCCAGTTAAATGCATGCCGGTTTACTTGTTGAATAAAGACATAGGCCAAGTACACGCCAAAAGGAATAGCGAGCAAGGCTGAGATAAAACAAAGCAGCAGATATTGCGCAAACAGGGATACTTTTACTTTAAGCTGACTAACGCCAAGGGCACGCAATACAGATAACTGCGCTGCGCTGCCTATGGTTAGTACCGTCAGCGAAACAGCGAAGGCGACGCCCGCCACCAATAGGGTGGTAATATTAAGGCCGTCGGTTAATACAAAGGTACGATCAAAGGTCTGCATAGAGGTATCTAACAGCGCTTGTCGGGTATAAAGGGCAATTTCGCGGTGTTCTCCTAGCTGTGATTTTAGCTGCTGTTCGAGGATGTCCTTTCCAAAGGTGCTTTGTTTGTTGTCGCCTATCACGTTAGTCTCAATAGGCGGCTCTGGGTAAATAGCCACTACACCGGAAAAAAGTTGATCCCTGATAAGGACATCGTTTCGATTAAACGAGGGAAGAGGCACCAATATTTGCCCGTTCAGGTTACCGTAGTCGGGATAAATACCCAGTACTTTCCATTGAGGCGTCGCTGCAAATACGTTTGAGTTCGACGAACTGCTTTGTGAGCCTTGTGTTGGGTCAGTAGTTTTATCTTGTGGCGAGCTATACGCCTCGTTAGATGTATTAACCGCCGAAGAACTTGAATTCGTAGTTTTACGAAGGCGAATATTTTCTATATCTAGCGTGTGTCCTAACTTTGCGTTAAGGGCAAACGCTAATTGCTGATTGATGAATACCCCTTTCCCTTCTGTAAACTCACGCCACACCGTGTTGAGGTCGTTGTTTATTACATCATCGAGGACAAGCGCCTTTTTACCATTTTGGTGAACGGGGTAGCTACTGATAGAAACGTAAGAGGGCGGGCTGTTACTGACTTCATGTGTTTCTCTATGTATCTCTTTATGTGTCTCTTCTTGAGCATGTGAGCCAATAACAGCTCCCTCTGCTTTAAGTAAAGGAGTTAAAGCAAGCGTTGGTAACGATTTGGTAGATAACGATTCAATACGTCTAAGTGGCGCGTCGGTGTACAGATAGAAAGGCGCGTAAAGCCTTTGCGTTAACCAATGTTTAGTGGCGTCTCTAAAGCTGTCCGTCATGGTATTCATACCAATATTTGCGGTAAGCGCGATAAAGAATGCACAAACGGCAAGACGGGTTTTACTAGACAGTAAATGCATATTAGCAATGACGTAGTGAAACACGGGCCACTGTTTTGGTACAAATCTAGTCAGCAGCTTAGACAAAATGGGTAACCAAAGAAGTACTAGTGCGCAGCTGGTAAGAAGTAACAATGCAACAAAGAAAAGTGCTGAAGCAGTAGAAGATACGAACTTCTCAGCGATAAATAACAGTAGTAGGGCACATGATGAGATAAGACCTACGGCAAACTGGCCTAACGCGTTTTCTTTTTTGGCAGGCGCTACGGTTAGGGCATTTGAAAGCTTAATGATAGAAACTAACGAAAAAACAACCAGCGATATAAAGGTCGTTGTTAAAGCGAAACCGAAGGTAAAAAGCAGATTAACGTCAGGGTTAACAAATACGGCGTTAAACAATGACGTAAATGTACCGTTTATCACAGGTGACAACCATGACGCCGCTTGAAAACCGATGAACATACCAATTGGAATACTTATTACGCAGTAAACAAGCAACTCGGTGAATAAGGCAACGCTTAAAATTCGCTGAGATATGCCCAGCTGCCGTAAACGAATGATATTGGGTAGCCGCGTGCGGTACATCAAGTTTAGCGCGTTAAGTACTATAAAAAGCGCCACAACGCCCATCAGTCCACTCATCGCCCAAAGATTTAGTCTAAAACTATCTGGCAACGAACCGGTGTCATTGTCTGTATTGCTAGTGGTTTGCTTTACAGGTATTCCAAGTAGGGTTTCTATTTGGGTTAAATGCTGATGTGATAGCGATGAAAGTGCAATAAACCCGGAAAGTGGGACGTAAGCTTTCTGTTGCTTTGCTTGTTTCTCTTGCGCGCGTTTAGCATTGTCAGGAATAACAGGCTTAACAGGTTCATCATTCTCAATCGTTACCCCGCCTCTGTAAAATTCATCGATAGAGATTAAAATTGTATTTTGCGGAGCAAAGCTGCTCACATACGCGCTTACCGTTGCAGGCCAATAGGGACTTGGCGCGGATTTTCTATCGATTTCATTGAGCGTGTCGTGACAGGCCAGTTTTGCGTTCGTTAAGGGGTGAATAAGCCCATTTACAGCGAAGTCGCCCCCAGAATTTGAGCGCAATTCGCGTCCCGCTGGCGTCTGCTGGTTTTCCATTTCACTAAATTTCTTCGCATTTTGCGATAAATAGGAAAGCGAAAGAGCGCTATCGTTTTGGGCAGGCGCTTCAAAACCTCTCTTTCTAAATGCACTTCCTAAAAGAGGCTGAGTATCAACACCGAGTAATGTGAGAGTTGTTGCTGTGGGCTCGCTGCCATTGCACGATAGGGTGATGTCTCGTTCAGCTATTACAACAAGCTGGGTAAAACCCTGCTTGCGAAGCGTGGCATAATCACTTTGTGCAAAGCGAGTTCTGCTGTCTGCTGGGGTGATGATACTGCCCAAGGTAAGCCCTTGCTTTGACTGTAACAGTTCACCTTGTGTAGCGCCTTCGTTTATAAGCAAAACGGCAACCAAGCCAGCATTGGCCAGTATAATTGCGGCCATAATGAGCAATGGCTCCCACGGCCTGTGCCTTGCCATTGCAAGTAAGCTAGAAAGTGTTAACAGTAGAGTGCGTAGCACGTTATTTTCCTACTTGCTGTTTTCGGTGTCTTTTTCACAGGGCGCATATCGCTAACGTTTTTCACCTGTAATTAGCTTGCTGCTACTGGTGAAGATAAGGTTTGTTCTTTAGTTTTATATTTCACACTCTCTAATACCCCTTTATGTAGTCGCAAAGCGGCGTCTGCTTTTACTGCGACGTCTTGGCTATGAGTTACCACAACAAGAGAAGTATTGGCCTCTTTACAAGTTTTAAAGAGTAAGTCGGACACGGTTTCGCTAGTGGTTTCGTCTAAATTGCCGGTGGGTTCGTCGGCCAAGATAAGCGAGGGGCGATGTACAAGTGCTCTAGCAATGGCACAGCGCTGCTGTTCACCGCCAGATAACTGACTTAGCGGCTTTTGCGCTAGGGGTAATATCCCAAGCTGCTCCATTAACGCTAATTGGTAGTCGTTATCTACATTACCTTTTAGCCTTGCAGTAAAGGCAATGTTGTCCCACGCATTAAAGCAGTCGAATAGATTGAAGCTTTGAAACACAATACCTAAATGCTGTTTGCGAAAACTATCAATATCCTTCGCTTTAAATGTATTATCGAGTTTGCTATTGCCAGCAATCGACAATCCATTTACCGAAATATCTCCTCCGTCGGGCGTCTCAAATCCAGCAATAAGCGACAGCAAGGTAGATTTACCGCAGCCAGAAGCCCCCTGAATACTCACCGATTCACCTGTCTTTACGGTAAGGTTAAGGTTGTTGATGAGCGGAGCCCCTGTCTTTGAAAAAGATTTCTTTAAGTCTTTTATTGTCAGCATAATTCGCCGTTTTGTATTGAACCGTCTTAGTGTGAACATGAAGGCGCGAGATTGCATGCTATATGCAGTGCTGCTGGCGCACAGTTAGAGGTGCTATGCGAGCTTTAAATTAGCGCCAACATGTTCTGATAGAACGCGTTATTTTTATCATTGAGAGTATACGTAATACTCACGCTTTTTGGTTAAAAGCGGTGTGGGAATTTGATGGCTAGTATGCTTCTGCGCTTCAGGAAAATGCTTTAGTCGCCTAAATTACGAGATATGTAATAGCTTCAGTCGTAGGGAAGGGCATGTTAAAGGGGCGTTAAGCCCCTTATCGATTGTCTTTTTACTGATTAATAAAGTTATCGAGTTCTTCGCCAGTAATTTTTTTGATTTGAGCGAATAAATACCAGAGCGCTGCAATAAGCAAAATCATGCTCGGGATCACAATGACTGGATAGCTAAGCGCAGTCATTCGGCCAAGTTCTTCAGTGTAGGCCGTAGTGCCTGGCTCACTGACCAATATCATTTTTGCCAAGATATAATTTAGTGCAGAAGAGAGGAAAAACGAACTGGCTACGATGTAAGAGCTAACCGCGACTTTCTTTTTAAACTCGCTCTGCTTTCCTTTCGCATCAAGAACTTGGTTTAGGTGTGGCCAGTTTATGATTTGGTCGTTCAAAATAAGCATTTTGACCAAGGGTTTATTGGAGTATTGGGTTACCAGTACAGCAATACCGATAATGCCTGGGATAGCGGCTTCTTTTATCGCAATATACTCGGCAGGCAGTTTAAGTAAGCTAAACCCGCCGGTAAGTAGTACGCTGATAATGCCTAAAATAGAAAAGCCGTTGACCTTTCCCGACTCTTTTAAATCCCATAGGCCATAACCAATAGGAAAGCTGAGTGCCGCCACAATGCTCCACGCAGGGCCTAGGTAATCTTCCGAACTTGCATAGCTCATTAGCACCACAGGAATAACAATGTTAAACGCGAGGTTGCCGAAAAAGCCTTGGTTTTTTTGTGTAGGTTCTTGTACTGCTGACATATCTAATTACAACGTCTTATCTTGAGGCTAATTATACGTAAACTAATTAGCGTGCCCAGTGCCATGCGGCAAATAAGCCACCAATAAAGCCAAACAGATGATATTCAAAGGAAATAAATTTGGATGTGGGAAGCACACCAACCAGCATTCCTCCGTATAGCGCTGCAACTACTAGTGAAATAAGCAAATACCGCACTTTGTTACTTCTAAACCCTGCTAGCACGAGGAAGCCGAAGTAGCCATATACCATGCCGCTCGCGCCAATATGCGTAGCGCTTCTACCGAACAGCCACACGCCCAATCCACCTATAAGCAGTGCGCTCAGCGTAGCGATAAGAAACGTGCGTTTTCCCCACTGCATAGTAAGCCACATGAACAGCAAAAGAGGCACCAAGTTAGCCATCAAATGCGTGGGTGTACCGTGAAGGAAAGGGGCTGTGAATATATATGGCAAGGTTGAAAGTGTACGAGGCACTACACCAAACTGATTAAGTGCATTGCCGGTAAGTAAGTTTGCTACTTCTATTACGATTAACAATGCACCTAGCGTCAGTAGAACGCGAATTTGGAAAGAAAGCGGCTTCATCGAACGCCCCTAAAGTAGATTACAAAATAATATGAGGAAGGTAGCGAGAGTGATCTTGGGTAATAGCAGATGCATCTTCTCTTACTGAAATACCTGCTGGCATGTCATCTACCAACCAACTACCTATGAGTGTATGGTTACCTTCAAAAACGGGTAAAGGTTCAAATGCTTGAACAATATAGCCTTCTTCGCCGTAAGGACCATCGCTAAGCCTATTCTCAATTCCACCTTCAATGATAGAAACATTCGCGCCTTCCCTAGAAAATAGAGGCTTTTTAATCCACTTTCCTGATAGTGTGTTTGTTTTTATTTCATCTGAAAAATAAGCGGGAAGCAGGTTAGGGTGGCCTTCAAATTTCTTCCAAAGCTGAGGAAGCAAGGCTTTATTGGAAATAATCGATTTCCACGGTGGCTCTATCCAATTAACTTGGGCGTCTTCTAACACATCGCCAAACTCTTCGCGCAGCATAAACTCCCAAGGATAAAGCTTGAAGCAGTCTGTAATTGGCGCGTCTTGAAGATCGGTAAAAACGCCCGTGTCCGCTAACCCAATGTCTTCAATAAAAACGAAGTCAGCTAAAAGCCCGGCCTCTGTAGCGCAGTCTTGTAGGTACTGCACTGTTCCGCGGTCTTCTACGGTATCTTTACAACACGCCATGTGCAGTTGATTAATGTTGTAGTGCAATGCTATTTCGCGAAAGCGATGAACTAGTTTTTCTTGCAAGCTATTGAACTGATCAGCGTGCAGGGCGAGTTTGCCGGCATCCACATTTTGTGAAAGCCACAGCCACTGCCAAAACCCAGATTCATACAAGCTGGTGGGCGTATCTGCATTGTTTTCTAGTAGCTTAGCTGGCCCTTTGCCGTTGTAGACAAGGTCAAGGCGTGAATACAAACTGGGGGCTCTTTCCTGCCAGCTGTTTCTTACTAAGTCCCAATGTTGCTCTGGAATTCGAAAACGAGTAAGTAATTCCTCACTATTAACCACATCCTCGGTCACTGCCAAGCACATTTGATGTAGCTCGGCTGTGGGGTCTTCAATGTCGTTTTCAATTTGCGCTAGCGTGAATTGGTAGTACGCACTTTCATCCCAATACGGCTCGCCATACATGGTGTGGAAATGAAAACCAAACTCGTTAGCCAACTGCTGCCAGCCCTTGCGAGGCTGGCAAGGCATTCTAAACATAGTTATCCGCCCCAGCCGCCTTTACGGCTGCTGCTACCCCAAGACGATTTTGCACGAACGCTGCTACCAAACCCGCCACGTTTCATTGTGCGGTTCACGGTAGGCTTAGGCTTATAAACGTCTTTGTTTACGCGATATTTTCTTTTGCGAATGTCGCCGTCGAACACATAGCCGTCTGCCGTTATCCAGCGTGAACGAAACGGTGAATTATATGAATAGGAAGTATATAAGGGCTGTGAGTAATAGCGATTTGGCGATAGCAGAGAGCTCACCATGTAGCCTGCCATGAACGGCATGAAAAAGCTGCCGCTACTATTATTCACATATTGGCACTGGTTAGGGCCAAATTCATGTTCGCAGTCGTACTCAGAGCTAAAGCGCGGACTGGTGCGCATGGCCTCGTCGACCGCTGTCTGGTAGGCAGCTTCACAACGCTCTACTGCATCAGGAAAATCCTGTTTACAGTCTTCTAGCGAGGTGTAAATGGTGGCGTCTTCTTTTTCGCCGCCACAACCACTTAAAATAACGCTGGCCACACCCAATGCTAAAGGCTTCACGCTAAAACCTTTGCGCATGCGACCAAGGTCAATATGTTTGGTGCGTTTTAATGCGGGCTTCTCACCTTGCACGCTATCAACAACATCAAGCTGAGTGTTTCGTTTATCAGTCATCGCTGCCCCCTTAATAGGTCATGCAAGCGGCATTGAGTAAGCCTACGGCAATAGACATGCTGGCAAGCATAACACCGGCAGAAACTTCGTTATTGTTTATGCGCTCAGCGATTTTCGGCATAAAGCTGAAACGCAAAATGGCAAACGCTAGGGATTGTGCAATCACAGCAACAAGCGCCCAAATAGCAAAATCTATTACAGCAACCGAGTTTGAAGCTGCGCTGCCAAGGGCGATAGCAAAACCGATTATAGCGCCACCAAAGCCGATGGCAGCGGCAACGTTTTTCTCTTCTTTTACCAGCTTCCATTCATCGTGAGGTGTGACCAAGGCGTACACCAATTTGAAGATAAACAAAAAGACAATCGACAAGCCGAAGTAAAGCGCAAAGTTATCCAGGCCAGCCAAAGACTGCATGATCGTATCCATAGTTATTCCCTTTTTATTAACCGTTTATAGTGATATCTGCAGGTTCAACGTCAAACCCCGTTGAAATCACCAAACATCTATCTAAATTATTACCTACTTGCTTTTCTTCACCCACAACAAGCAGGGTTTCAACTCTGTCATTACTGATTGGGCGTTCATACAGCATCATAAACTGATCAGTAGTACTCACATCACCATCTTCTTCATAGGTAGTTTCAGTGACGGCAACAGGCGGTGACTCATCGCCCACTGCCCCCCATACGCGGGTATAGACCTTACCGTCAAGCTCATAGGTGGGCTGGCTGATAACGTTTTTCAAACATTCGTTCCACTGAGCAGTATTACCAATGGTTTTCGTTTCATAAAAGTGCCACAGCTTAACATCGGTAATGTGATTCTCAGACAAGCCGCCGTCGGTGACCACCTGTAAAAATCCATCGTCGTCGGTGTAAAAGCGAAGCAGAGTGCCACCTGTATCTAAGGGCGCTTCACCTACCGCTTGAATTAATTGAGAACGGGCTGCACCTTCAATAGTGAGCTCCGGTTCTAATAGCGAAAGTTTCAAGTTATCTAACTCGAAAGAGCCACCTAAATAAAGCCCCATTATTTCTGGCGACTTAGGTTTTTTAGGTTCTGATTTTTTAAATAATTTACTAAACATGTTTACGCCTCTTAATCAGCGTCTAGAGAAGACCAGTTAATTGCGTTAATGCGGCGCTCAGCAATGTAAAACAAAGTGTCGCCCGGGTTTAACGTAACGTCCAACGGTGGGTTTACCACCATTTCTTTCACAAGGCCATTTGGCGCATAACCAATAAAGATGGCATCGTGTTTACGTTTCAAATTAATAAATAACTTAGCAACAGAAATGGCGTGGCTACTTTCTGGGATTTTTACTGAAAATTGCGCTTGGCCCTCTTCAATACTCAGCAAGTCGTGATGAAGCATACTTGAACCAGGATCAAAAGCGGCTTTAACTAACATTTCTATTGCCACGCTCGGTGTACACTCCACTTTAGGGCAGTGATCCTGAAGTAAGCTGACTAGGCTATCATCATCAAAATAAGCCACCTGATGTGCATCAGGGTTACGCTTAGTACAATACAGCGCGGTAGTCATGGTGACATCGTCTTGTGGGTTATCGATAAGAATAGTTCGGGCGGTGGACACGCAGGCGCGATCCATATCTTCGTCTTTGTTAAACGAATCTACCTTCACGAACTCAATCACGCCAGGCATGGGATTAGTGATATCGGCCTTCACGCACAGCACAATATCGGGGCGCTCTGGCATGGCATCGCGTTCTTGAAGTATTAAATCAAGCAGCAGCATAGTACGCTGCTCATTCCACCCAATTACTAAGATATGTTCATCTAGCATCAAGCTATTCATACCCAACAATCCTTTCTTCCACGTTAATGAAACCCAAGCTGCAATCCGGCCAATTACCATGGCGAAGATACTCAAACCAAGCGGTATGACGTAAAGCGCTACAACCAGTTTTCCCGCTGGCGTGCCGGGAGATAAATCACCATAGCCCACTGTAGAGGCGGTGACCGCCAGCCAGTAAATAAAGTCGGCGTTGGTAATTAAATCGTGCTCGTCTGCAGCGTAAAGTAGCCAATAGCTTGTTACTGCGTAAAAGGCGGTGGCACCGACAATAGTGTACCAGCGTGATTCTGCAAAATATTGCAGCATGATTTTTCGCAGTTTTATCCATGGAGACATAAAAGAAACAGCCCTTGTTATGCGTGCCCTTACTCTGCCTTGAAGTACTTGATTTGTCTAGGTTAGCGCTTTACTTAACGGTAATTTACGCAGGAAATTATTGTAACAAGAATTAAAAATGGGAGCGTGTAGCTCCCATTTTTCTCACTTACTTGCCTAGAATTCGCGCTAGCTCATCATCGGCCGAGGTTTTACCACCTTTAATGCCCGCTTCGGCTAGACGTTTTTCTAGATCGCTGCTCGATTCATTATTTGCTAACTCTTCTGCAGCTTGTAGCTCAGCATTGCGCATCTTTTGCTTATCTTGAATACGTGACAGTGACTCTGTCGCCGTTTTCATTTTGCTATTCGCACCCATGTGGCGTGAAGAAACCGCTACTTGCGCCTTCTGAACGCTTTCAGTGGCTTTTACCATATCCACTTGCTGCTCTAAGCGACGTAAATTCGCTTTCGCCTGTTGGATATTTTGTGCCAGCTGCTTTTCTGACTGCTGGAACTGATCAAGATATGTTTGTTCTTGGTCTCGTTCTTCTTTAAGTTCAGACACCTTTTGCGCACAGTCTAGCGCGAGTTGGCGGTCGCTATCGATGGCCTTGCGCGCGTGAGCTTCGTATTCCGCAATTGACGAATTGAAGCTATCCACTTTTTGCTGAGAAAGTTTACACTTTGCCAAGATTTGGGTACGTGCATGGTCTGACTTACGCAATTCTTCTTTGGCTTCTCTAATTTCTTGTTCCAGAATTCGAATAGCCTGACTGTCTACGACAGATTGAGCAGCTTCGGTTGCACCACCTTTTACTGCAGTTACTAATTTTTTCCACACTGACATTCGCTTCTCCTTAGAAGTAAATTTTAGTTAAGGTGTGTTTCGTAGGCATCTAAGAAAGATGCAACATTCTGAAACAGGGTTTCCACTTCAATAACGATACTTTCGGCTTTTGACTGGGCACTTAGCGCACCAAAGGCAGTGTAGTACTCTTCACCACCAATGTTTGAAATGCCTACCGTGGTCAAAGGGAACACCATATGAGTAGACAATATTTCATGATCTAGCGCCGGCTTATCTTTTACTTCCGACGCTGCAAACAAAAGACTCTCTACTAAGATCTGCTCTCCGCTGATAGCAAGCCAGGCATCTATGCCGTCTTGATTAGCAATAAGTAAGCAGTTTTCCTCACGTGTTACCACAAAGTCATCATGCTCTTTAAATAAGGCTTCGATGCTTTCCAGTTCCCAGCTCATACCTTTCTCCTTTAATTATTGAAGCGATAGTTGTGAAAATGAATGTCGTGTAAGTGGTGTGTTATACAACTGCACTTTATTGAAAACAGATACTTTGCTGTATTAACCACCGAAGTTACTGTAACGACTATTTTCATCTTCGCCAATATCTAGACTTGCAGTGTAGACCTGTTGTGCCATAATCGTCAACATTAAATACATGCTATAAGTGTAAAAAAGTGTGTTTTTGTAAAATATATATCACATTTGTGTGGTTTGTGGAGGCTGTGTGAACACTGGAAATACGCAAGGTGCTAAAAATGCGTGGCGGCAAACGGTAGCAAGAGTCGTGAAATCTGAGATGTCTGTGCGCGGCGTAAAATATCAAGCGTTAAGTCAAAGGCTGGAAGAGATTGGCGTGGAGCAAAGCGCAGATAACCTTAGAAATAAGGTAAATAAAGGTATTATGGGCGCCGATTTACTTCTGCAGATTTTGTACGTGTTGAAGGCGCGTCCATTAGATGCGGCGCTTTTAGAGGAAATCTTAACTGATCTTCAGCAATAAACAGCGTAAAATACCGCCGTTTATAAGATATCGATATTCAACTAACCTGTCGCGCAGAGGAATCGAAGCTTCGCAATAACGTTGCGATGAGTGAAGGTAGGCAGGGAAAAAAAGCAGATAAAAAAATACCCAGCAAGTGCTGGGTACGAATGATAAGGAATGTTTATGGGAGAACATCATCACTATCTGCAGGTATCTTAACCGTTTAAGGAGTTAAGTGCTATTTAATAAATTGAATTGTACGTATATTGTTCAATATAAAGTTATTTTATAATATACGTTATTTTTTAAGTTTTTGATAATAAACAATTTATGTTTTTATTTTGACTTTAGCTTAATCTATAAATCTATTTTTATTAGCCTTTAGTTGCAACTTAAATGGTACTTAATATTCTACTTTTGTCTAACTTTTATGCCGTAATTTAGTCGTATTTATGAAACTATCAGATTTTAGCTTCGAGCTACCCGAAAAACTTATCGCCAAATACCCAACTCAGCAACGTACAGCGAGTCGCTTGTTACATTTAGATGGGAAGACTGGCAATGTAGCGCACACGATGTTCGCTGACATGCTGAAATTTGTAGAGCCAGGCGACCTCTTGGTGTTCAACAATACGCGGGTTATTCCTGCACGTTTACTGGGCAAAAAGGAAACGGGTGGTCAGGTTGAGGTGCTGATCGAGCGCATCACATCAGACAATACAGCGTTAGCGCATGTTCGCGCGAGCAAGGCGCCTAAGCCTGGATCTAAGCTGATTCTTGAAGAAAAAGTGAATGTTACGGTGACAGGGCGAGACGATGCGCTATTTATTTTACAGTTTGACCACGATGAGACCGTTTTAACGCTGCTAGAAGCCCATGGCCACATGCCGCTACCTCCTTACATCGACCGTCCCGATGAAAGTTCAGACAAAGAGCGCTATCAAACCGTTTACAATCAAAAGCCGGGCGCGGTTGCGGCGCCTACTGCAGGGCTACACTTTGACGATGCAATACTGGCTGCGCTAAAAGAAAAAGGCGTGAATTTGGCCTTTGTAACTTTGCACGTTGGCGCGGGTACGTTCCAGCCTGTGCGCGTTGATAATATTCAAGAGCACAAGATGCACGCAGAGTTCGCCGAAGTACCACAAGACGTTGTTGATGCTGTTCTAACCACAAAGGCCAACGGTAAACGCGTTATTGCAGTGGGTACAACCTCTGTACGCTCTTTGGAGTCAGCGGCAAAGGCAAGTGCAGAGCGCGGTGACGAGGAAGTTATTGCGCCATTTAACGAAGATACTGAGATTTTTATCTACCCTGGTTTTGAGTTTAAAGTGGTAGACGCAATGTTCACTAACTTTCACCTTCCAGAGTCCACGCTAATGATGTTAATTAGCGCATTTGCTGGCAAAGAGAATGTCATGAAGGCGTATCAAGAAGCGATAGAGAAAGAATATCGATTCTTTAGCTACGGTGATTCTATGTTTATTGAACGCGCCTAAGCACATTCGCCCGAGGACATTAGGCGTTTAAATCGGTGTTTTGCAGGCCTTTCTAGCTTAGTTACAGATAAACATAGATACGGGGCATGATCTCAGCCGAATTACTGGTATAATCGCCGCCAATTTATTTTTATACCCAGCGCAAAAGCGCAACAAAGTGGGAATGCTTTCACATGCAATTTGAGTTGTTAAAAACCGAAGGCCGAGCACGACGCGGTCGTTTGGTGTTTGAACGCGGTGTTGTTGAAACCCCAGCGTTCATGCCCGTAGGTACATACGGTACTGTTAAGGGAATGACCCCTGAAGAAATAAAAGACAGCGGTGCACACATCTGTCTTGGAAACACGTTTCACCTGATGCTTCGTCCTGGTACGGGCATTATTCGCCAGCATGGCGACCTGCACGACTTCATGAATTGGGACAAGCCAATCCTTACGGATTCGGGCGGCTTCCAAGTGTTTAGCTTGGGTGATTTGCGTAAAATTACCGAAGAAGGTGTAACATTCCGCTCTCCGATAAACGGCGAAAAGATTTTACTTACGCCTGAAAAATCGATGGAAGTTCAGCGCGATTTGGGCTCTGACATCGTGATGATTTTTGATGAGTGCACGCCGTATCCCGCTACTGAACAAGAAGCGCGCGTTTCAATGGAAATGTCGCTACGTTGGGCCAAACGTAGTAAAGAAGCCCATGGCGATAACCCAGCGGCACTGTTTGGTATCATTCAAGGCGGTATGTACGAAGGTCTGCGCGACGTTTCACTTGCTGGCCTTGAAGCTATTGGCTTCGACGGTTACGCCATTGGTGGTCTTTCAGTAGGTGAGCCGAAAGAAGATATGATCCGCATTATCGATCATACCGCGCCTAAAATTCCGGAAGATAAACCTCGCTATTTAATGGGCGTGGGTAAACCTGAAGATTTGGTAGAGTCTGTGCGTCGCGGCATCGATATGTTTGACTGTGTAATGCCCACGCGTAACGCGCGAAACGGTCACCTGTTTGTGACTGAAGGCGTAGTGAAGATTCGCAATGCGAAACACAGAAACGACACCTCGCCATTAGATGAGAATTGTGATTGCTACACTTGTAAAAACTATTCTCGCTCTTATTTACATCATTTGGACAAGTGTAACGAAATCTTGGGTGCGCGCTTAAACACCATCCATAACCTTCGCTACTATCAGCGTGTGATGCAGGGTCTTCGCGATGCGATTGATGCAGGTACGCTTGATGAGTTTGTACAAGAGTTTTATGAACAAAAAGGGTTGCCGGTTCCGGCACTATAACAACGATAATATTTGGGGAATTTTATGAGCCTATTTATCTCTAACGCTTACGCACAGTCTGCTGGTGCGCCGCAAGGTGGCGGCATGGAAATGATCATCATGCTAGCTGTATTTGGTTTAATCTTTTACTTCTTGCTTTACCGTCCACAGGCTAAGCGTGTAAAAGAGCATAAAAACCTAGTATCGTCACTAAGCAAAGGCGATGAAGTGTTAACACAAGGTGGTTTGGTTGGAAAAATCACTAAAGTGTCAGAAGAAAAAGACTTCATTGAAGTTGCACTTAACGATTCAAACAACATCGTTGTTCAGAAGTCTTCAGTAACTGCTGTGCTGCCTAAAGGCACGATGAAGTCACTGTAAGTAACAAAAGCCGGGGCCGGGACGCTTCCCGGTACTGGCACGAAAGGATTATCCAGTGCTAAACAAAAACTCTATTTGGAAAGTACTGAGTGCACTCATTGTGGTTGCAATGTGTGCACTTTATGCGCTTCCTAACATTTACGGTGAAGATCACGCCGTACAAATCTCAGCAGGCCGTGACGCTGTGGTAACTGACGCCACTGTGGAACAAGTAAAAGCCGCGCTAAGTGAAAAGAATATCTCTCCAAAACGTGTTGAGTTTGAGAACGAACAAATATTAGTTCGCGTTTCGGATTCTGACACCCAGCTTGTAACGCGCGAAACGCTTGAAAAGGCGCTTGGTGATGACTACTACGTGGCTATGAACCTTGCCCCTGACACGCCAGAATGGCTTGAAGGCCTAGGTGGCGCGCCAATGAAGCTAGGTCTTGACCTTCGCGGTGGTGTTCACTTCTTGATGGAAGTGGATATGACCGAAGTGATTGCTAAGTCGCTAGAAGACGCAGAGGGTGGTTTCCGTACTTCGCTGCGTGAAGAGGGCATTCGTTATCGCGGTGTAAAACAGGTTGACGATCATATCGACATTACGTTCCGTGATGAAGATGCGCTAGACAAGGCAGAGTTCTTTTTGCGCAACCAAAGTCGCGACCTAACCTTTAACCAGGTGGATGACTTAACACTTCGCGCTATTTTTGCTGAAAGCAAGCTTCAGGAAATTCGCGACAACGCGGTTAAGCAAAACATTACCATTATTCGCAACCGTGTAAACCAACTTGGTGTGGCTGAGCCGCTTGTACAAAAGCAAGGTGCTGATCGCATTGTTGTGCAGCTTCCAGGTATTCAAGACACCGCCCGTGCGAAAGAGATTCTTAATGCCACAGCAACACTAGAATTTCGCATGGTAGATCAGAAGAACGATATCCGTGATGCATTGAACGGCCGCGTTCCTCCTGGCTCTCAAGTGATTGAAGATCAGCAAGGCATTCCTCAGCTTCTTGAAAAGCGTATTATGCTTACCGGTAGCCATATTATTGATGCGAATAGCGGTGTTGATGAGTACGGACTTCCGAACGTAAACATCTCGCTTGATTCTGAAGGCGGTAATAAGATGTCTCGCTCAACTCGTGGGAACATTGGTAAACCAATGGCTACGGTGTTTATCGAATACAAGTCGACTGGCGAACGTAACAAAGACGGCAAGCTAGTGTTTGAAAAACACGAGCAAGTTATCTCGGTTGCGACTATTCGTGCGCAGCTGGGTAGCAAGTTCCAAATCACAGGTCTTGATTCACCGAAAGAAGCCCGTGACTTAGCGTTGCTACTTCGCGCAGGTGCACTGATTGCGCCAATTCAAATTGTTGAAGAGCGTACGGTTGGACCAAGCTTGGGTAAAGAAAACATTGAGCTGGGCATGCAGGCTATTATGTATGGTCTGGCAGCGGTACTTGTTTTCATGTTGATTTACTACAAAGCGTTTGGTGTAGTAGCGAACATCGCTCTGATTACAAACCTGGTTATGATTGTGGGCATTATGTCGATGATCCCTGGTGCAACGCTTACGCTACCGGGTATGGCAGGTATTGTACTGACCGTTGGTATGGCGGTAGATGCAAACGTGCTTATCTTTGAGCGTATACGAGAAGAGATACGTGATGGCCGCAGCCCACAGCATGCCATTCATCAGGGTTACGACAGTGCTTTTTCTACCATTCTAGATGCTAACATTACCACCTTCATTGCAGGCTTAATCCTGTTTGCCGTGGGCACAGGCCCAATTAAAGGCTTCTCGATTACACTGATGATTGGTATAGCAACCTCGATGTTTACCGCAATCCTTGTTACGCGCGTTATTGTTAACGCAGTATGGGGCGGTCGACGCGTAGAGAAATTGGCGATTTAAGGAAGTATCATGCAATTATTAAAACTATCCGATACCGTCAATTTTATGCGCCTTCGCATTCCTGCGATGGTGTTATCAACGGTACTCATTTTAGGTTCGTTCGTGTCGCTAGGCGTTAATAGCCTTAACTGGGGGCTAGACTTCACTGGCGGTACGCTAATTGAAGTTGGCTATGAGGACGCCGCTAACTTAGAAGGCATTCGCGCCCAGCTAAACGAAGCGAACTTTGAAGATGCCATAGTACAGAATTTTGGCAGCAGCCAAGATGTACTTATCCGCATTGCTCCTCGTGATGGCGTTAAAGCCGTGACTATAGGTGAACAGGTACTAGCTGCCTTGCGCGCTGACGGTACCGAGGTTGATATGCGTCGTATCGAGTTCGTAGGTCCTAACGTAGGCGAAGAGCTTACCGAGCAGGGCGGCCTTGCGATGCTAGTCGCACTCTTGTGTATTCTGGTTTATGTCGCGATGCGATTTGAATGGCGATTCGCTCTAGGGTCAGTGTCGGCACTAGCTCACGACGTTATACTTACGCTGGGTTTGTTTTCAGTACTTCAAATCGAGTTTGACCTTACGGTACTTGCAGCGGTACTAGCGGTAATTGGTTATTCACTTAACGATACCATCGTTGTGTGTGACCGTATTCGTGAGAACTTCCGCAAAATTCGTAAAGGTGAGCCTGTTGAGATTATCAATATCTCGCTAACGCAAACCCTAAACCGTACTATCATCACCTCATTAACCACGGTGTTGGTATTGGTTGCATTATTCTACAAGGGTGGTGCACTTATTCACGGATTTGCAACAGCATTGCTGTTTGGTGTAGTGGTAGGTACTTACTCATCGGTGTATATCGCAAGTTCAGTGGCACTTGCATTGGGTATTAGTAAAGAAGACCTAATGCCACCACAAGTGGAAAAGGAAGGCGCAGATTTAGATCCTATGCCTTAGCTTTACACGCTTGAAACGTACAAAAACCGCATCTACGATGCGGTTTTTTTATGCTTTATCAAAAGTGGAATTTACTATTGATTGGGGGCTAATGCTTGTTTCAGATCATCTTTATATCGCCTGGAAAGCGCTACTGATTGACCGTTATTGAGCATTATTGTTCCATCCCCTGTTTCTTCATAACTTATAGACACAATGGCAGGTATTCGCACTGCGTGCGACCGGTGCACTCGCTTAAAGCCTTGATGCGCTCCTTCTTCACAAAACCGGCCAAGGGTATAACGCAAGGGGTAAACGCCCACGTGAGTATGAAGGTTAATGTAGTTTCCTGAGGCTTCTACTCGCTGTATGTCAGTGACTTGAACCAAAAACTCCTTATTGAGCTTTTTCACCAATAAATAGTCAGGTAAGGTGCTGGCCACGTTGTCATTCGTTATCTGTGATGTGTCGCGTGCAATAGGTGATGCTTCACCAATTAAGCGTTGATAGCCAAACCGTGCAATATAGTAAAAAGTAATCAGAGTAATATAGCCCCATACATCCTTTCGATATTCGTAGATGAACTCATTGAGCCATATCCCAAAGTCATAATTGCGTTCAGAGAATAAATAGACGAGCTTTCGAAATGCTACCATTAATGATACATGGGCTACTGAAAATAAACTGGCGAAGGCAAAATGCCACCCAAGCCATGTCGCTCCCACTTTTACCTTCTGATCGAGTATACGTATAGCGATAATTAATGGGATGACGAGCAAAGCGGTGCTCAAAGCACTCGAGTATTCCCAAACGTACGGCTCCCAAAGTGCTACGCTGTTATTGTCGCTTCGAGAAAATTCAGTCCAACTAGACGCAGCATTGATTGAATTGTTTATAAACAAATAGGCTGTAAGCAAAACAAATGCAGCGTATTTATGTTTTGATTCAGAATCCCTAAGAAACTGACTCCATTTTTCATCCCAGTTATTCACCGCTTAACCCTTTTTCCCTTAATTCTCGTCACTTAGGCGTTTGTTGTCGGACGTCTATCACATTAGATGCAACATGTTAGTTAAGCACTATTGAATAGGAGTGAGGACATTGACGCAAGCATATGTTGATCAGGAAGCAACGTTTGTTAATAGAACTTCAAAGGGGGAGGCGAGAGAGACGGCTGTGGTCGAGAGTCCTGTCACTCAGCGTTATTTCGAGTTGGATGCGCTGCGTGTCATCGCATTTGGTGTACTCATTTTTTATCACGTCGGAATGTATTACGTTTTAGAGTGGGGCTGGCATATAAAAAGCGACGTGCAATTTCCACTACTACAAGACGTGATGATATTGACCAACCAATGGCGTATGTCTTTATTATTTTTGATCTCTGCCATGGTATTTACCGTCGTGCTGCGCCGCGCTTATGGCCAAACGACCTCTCGCTGGCGTGTATCCCTTTCACTACTGGGGAAGAGGGCGTTGCGGATATTAATTCCACTTGTATTCGGTATGTTTGTTGTCGTCGCGCCACAAGTTTATGTAGAGTGGACAGTCAGCGGTGCACTAGCCATGCCGTTTAGCGAGTTCTACGTTGCTTACATTAATCCAAATACTGACTTGTTTATGGACAAACAATCGGTAATTGGCTTACTGACGTGGAACCACCTTTGGTTTTTACCTTACCTTTTTGTGTACAGCGCTTTCATATTGCTGCTTTTCCCGCTTATCAGATTTGTGGAAGTAAGGGCGTTGAGAGTACTCGATAGCTTGGCGCTGTCTAGCGTGTTAGTGGTTGCGATCATGACTGCCATATGGCTGGAGCTACGAGTAGCATATCCCACGTCTCACGACTTGCTTAATGATTGGTATAGTCATGCAAAGTACTTTTTTGTGATGCTGGTAGGTATTGTGATTGTGCTTAGACCCGCATTGTATGCTGCAATTATGAAATCCCGTCACGTAAGCTTAACCATTGCGATAGTACTTTACAGCGTCATAATTTTAGACCGGCACGACTTGCTAGGCCCTACAGGGCAGTTAATGGAGTCGTCGCCTGGGTTTCGTGTTTTGGTTGGTGTAATCGTTGTACTTAATCACTGGGCATGGTTGGCAGCAATATTGGGGGTCGGTCGAAAATATTTGTCTTACCCGAGTAAGGTGGTGAGCTATTTGAACAAAGGCGTATTGCCTTGCTACATGGTGCATCAAACGATAATTGTGGTGGCGGCGTTCTTTTTGAGCTCCCGTGTATCGTCGACACTCGGAGAATTTATTTTAATAACGCTAATAACCGTTGTGGGGTGCGCACTGACATACGAAGTCGCCAAGCGCTTTTTAATACTTAGATTTTTATTTGGCCTAAAGTTAAACACCAGTCCGCATAGCTCATTAGCCACTTAGCGAGAGGTAAAGTGTTCGTAATCGCGGTGTGTTACCGCAGGTATAACGAAACCAATAAGTGAGAAAAAGAAAAAGGCGCTGTGTCACGTCATTCGTGTCATAGCGCCTTTACTGTTTAACTGTGCTTGGTTTATCGGCTCAGTTTATGTGCTTACGAGCGATTTATTTAAGATGCTTCTTATTTAAGATGCTTCTTATTTAAGGTGCTTCTTACTTAAGATGCTTCACTAAGCCTTGAACAACCTTCACGCTACCAGCAACAATTTCACCTTTGTGAAGCGGGTCGTTTCCGCCTCTAAAGTCAGTTACCAAGCCGCCAGCTTCACGAACAATAAGCTCACCTGCTGCGATATCCCAAGATTTAATGCCGCGCTCCCAGTAACCGTCGTGGCGGCCGGCTGCAACGTAAGCAAGGTCTAGCGCAGCACTACCTGCGCGGCGAATGTCACCCACTTCGTGGAAAATCTTGTTTAAGCTTAGTGCATACTCGCCAAACTGAGATTTGTTCTTAAACGGTAAGCCAGTAGCAATAATGGTTTCAGAAAGGTCACGAGGCTTAGAAGCACGAATACGATAACCGTTAAGCTGCGCGCCTTGACCACGGCTCGCGGTGAATAGTTCGCTGCGAATTGGGTCGAAAACAACCGCTTGATCTAAGCGACCTTTGTGAAGAAGTGCAATTGAAACGGCAAAGTGAGGAATGCCTTTTACAAAGTTAGTGGTGCCATCTAGTGGATCGATGATCCACTGATAGTCAGTTTCTGTGCCCAAAACTTCACCCGATTCTTCACCTAGGAAGCAATGGTTCGGGTAAGACTGCTGAATTTTGGCAATAATTGATTGTTCTGCTTCTTTATCAACTTGAGTAACGAAGTCGTTTAAGCCTTTTGACTCTGTTGCTACTTCATTATGTTTTTCAAAACCACGAACAATAACTGTTCCAGCCGCACGCGCAGCGCGCACCGCAATATTCAGCATAGGATGCATAGATAAACCACCAATTGTAAAAGACCAATGAAACAAACTAACTGTACAAAAAATAGCTAGTTGTTTTCGAAAACGGGCGGAGTCTACCAGAATCTATGCGCGATGCAAATGAAATCCCAGCACAATAGCGTGAATAGCCATCTATACTGCCGCTGTGTTAAACTTCACGCTATTAAGGTCTGTAAGATAGTACGCCAAAAGCGCGTATTATCGAATTAAAGACGCTATCCAAATAAGTACGTAGGTATTACACGCATGCTCGAGAATATTCGCATTATTTTAGTTAACACGTCTCACACGGGAAACATCGGCTCGACAGCAAGAGCGATGAAAACCATGGGGCTGAGCAGCTTATATCTTGTCGACCCGGTAAATGAGCCAGACGGCCAAGCCAGTGCATTGGCGGCAGGGGCTGGTGATGTGCTTGCTAACGCGAAAATTGTAAGCACGCTGGAAGAGGCAGTTAAAGACTGTGGCTTAGTAGTAGGGACGTCTGCACGCTCTCGCACTCATTCATGGCCTATGTTAGGCCCGCGCGACTGTGGCGAAAAGCTGGTCCAAGAAGTAGAAAAGTACCCGGTAGCCTTGGTGTTTGGGCGTGAGAACAGTGGTTTAACTAATGAAGAGCTGCAGCAGTGTCACTTCCATATGTGTATTCCAGCCAACCCTGAATACAGCTCACTTAATTTAGCAGCAGCAGTGCAAACCCTTTGTTATGAAATTCGCATGGCCTATCTAAATCGCGAAACATATCCAAGTGTTGAGGAAGAATATCCACTGAATGACGATTTAGAGCGTTTTTATACGCATTTGGAAACCACGCTAGAAGGCACGTCATTCATTCGCAAAAGTCACCCGGGTGTGGTTATGACTAAGCTGCGCCGCTTGTTTAACCGAGCACGCCCTGAGTCTCAAGAGCTTAATATATTGCGCGGTATATTGGCGTCTATCGATAAATCGGTGAAGAATGCTAACTCAGGCGATGCAGACCCTGCACCAGCGATAGAAGAAAAAGAGTAAACACTATGTTCGCCCGTATAAAAGATGATATTCAAGGTGTATTTCATCGCGACCCAGCGGCCAGAAACACCTTTGAAGTGCTAACCAACTACCCTGGCCTCCATGCAGTCTGGCTGCATCGCATTAGTCACAAACTATGGAAGGCTGAATGGAAATGGTTGGCACGCAGTTTATCAACCTTTAGCCGTTGGCTTACGGGGATTGAAATTCATCCTGGTGCCACGTTAGGACGACGGGTATTTATCGACCACGGTATGGGTGTGGTCATTGGTGAAACTGCAGAAATTGGCGACGATGTCACCCTTTACCACGGCGTTACTCTTGGAGGCACTAGCTGGAGAGCAGGTAAGCGCCACCCAACCCTTAAAAAAGGCGCGGTAGTTGGGGCTGGTGCCAAAGTGTTAGGGCCTATTATTATAGGTGAAAACGCTAAAGTAGGGTCTAACTCTGTGGTCGTAAAAGATATTCCTGATGGCGCTACGGCAGTGGGAATCCCGGGTCGTATCATTATTTCGAAGCAAAAAGAGATGAATGCGTCGGTAAACCCCGAGCGAGATAAAATTGCCCAGAAATATGGTTTTGATGCCTATGCTGTCGCGCCAGATAACCCTGATCCTGTGGCCAATGCGATGGGCATAATGCTAGAGCATATGCACCAAATGGACACCAAAGTGGAAGAGATGTGCAAGGTCATTCAGTCGCTAGGTGGCGATGTGTGTACCGATAATTTACACAATATTAGCGCTGAAGATTTCGCAGAAACGGGTTTCGACCTAAAGGAAACCCAAGAGCGAGAGAAGGCTCATTCTTCTTTCGACCCCGCTATTTAACTCTAATTCCGCATACTATTTTCGGGTGCTAAGGCCGAGAACCTTCACCCTTATATAGTAAAAATTCACAAAGGCTTGTTTTTACACCACATTAACAAGCACATTGACTCATGCATAACTCCAACATACATTGAGATGGAAGGTTGATCATCACTTTTCAGGGACGTTATGCAAGAAACAGCGCAATTACTCGACGTACTAATTGTTGGAGCCGGAATTTCGGGTATCGGCTGCGCCTACCACATTCAAAAAAAATGTCCTGACCTTTCATATTCTATTATAGAAGCCCGCGGTGATTTGGGCGGCACATGGGATTTATTCAAATACCCGGGAATACGCTCAGATTCTGATTTATTCACCTTTGGCTACGAATTCAAACCTTGGAAAGAGAAAAAGGCCATTGCTGATGGTCGTTCAATAAAGGCTTACGTAGAAGAAACCGCGGCTGAAAACGGTATTAAAGAGCACATACGTTTTTTAACTCGTGTGGTAGATATAAATTGGCAAAGCGATAAACACTATTGGCGGGTTACGTTAAAGTCAGAAGAGAGTGGGCAGCATGAGCACATTGCCGCCAGATGGATATTTAACGCTTCGGGTTATTATCGATACGATAAAGGTTATGCACCACATTTCAAAGGGCAATCACAATTTAACGGTCAGATTGTACATCCACAGCACTGGCCTGAAGATCTGGATTACGAAAACAAACGCGTCGTGGTAATCGGAAGCGGTGCAACGGCGGTAACGCTGGTTCCCGCACTAGCGAAAAGCGCATCGCACGTGACTATGCTGCAAAGAACGCCATCCTACGTATTGCCTGTGCCCGTAGATGACCCAATCGCAAAACATTTACGCGCGTGGTTTAGCGAGGATACAGCGTTTAAAGCTGCGCGTTGGTTTAACATAGCGAAACAGCGTTGGGTGTACGCATTTTGTCAGCGCTTTCCGCATCGTGCGCGCAAAATAATACGCAGTCTTAATGCAAAAATGTTACCCGAAGGGTATCCAGTAGATATACACTTTAACCCACCTTACAATCCTTGGGAGCAGCGACTGTGTGCAGTTCCGGGGGGAGATTTATTCGAGTCAATTTCGAAAGGTAAGGCGTCGGTTGCAACAGATACTATAGATACGTTTACTGAAACGGGCATTAAACTTGATTCGGGCCAGCATATTGAAGCAGATATTATAGTAACAGCCACTGGATTAAACCTTCTGCCTTTAGGAGGGATAGTGCCAAAAATTGATGGTGAAGCTATTTCGCTTCCAGAATGTGTTACGTATAAAGGTATGTTACTCAGTGGCGTGCCTAATTTTGCTATTGCGGTGGGCTATACAGCTTCATCGTGGACACTAAAAATTGGCCTTCTATGTGAACATTTCACGCGATTGCTCAATCATATGGAAGAGCACGGCTTTACACAGTGTACACCTGTAGCAGACCCAAATATGGAAACACAACCGTTGCTAAACTTTGGCGCTGGCTACATCCAACGCTCTTTAGAACAATTGCCACGTAAAGGCATGCAGTTTCCTTGGTCTATGTCGTTCAATTATGCACAAGACGTGAAAATTTTTCGGAAAGGCCGTGTAGACGATCCAGCGCTTAAGTTTGAATAGAAATTTTAATAGACGCACACTTACTTTTATTAAATCACGAGAGCTTTAAATGAGTTTAGCCCAGCATCATGAGCAATACGTAACGCTTAAAAGCGGTGATAGGTTTTGCTATGCCGAACATGGTGTCGGAAATACCGACACCATTGTACTCATTGTGGGTTTAGGTCTTCAGTTGGTTTATTGGCCAAACGCGCTTATTGAGCGTTTAGTTTCTAGTGGATTTCGCGTTATTTGCTTTGACAATCGTGATGCAGGAAGGTCAGTACGCAGCGACACACCGCATCCCAGCCTATTACAGCAGTTAAGAGGAAGGTCGCCGAAAGGTGCATATGGACTTGAACGGATGGCTGAAGATACTGCACAGTTGTTAGAGGCGCTAAATATATCAAGCGCACATATCGCAGGAATGTCTATGGGAGGGATGATTGCACAGACTCTTGCAAGTCTGCATCCTGAAAAAGTGATATCTATGACGTCTATTTTCTCGACGACAGGGAATCGCCGCGTAGGGCAACCCTCTTATTCAACGCTATGGCGAATGGCAAGAGCTAAAGCGCCAATGAACGAAAAAGACGCAGTAAAAAACTATCAGGCAATGATGACGCATATTGGCGATGTAGCTGCAAACGGAGCCGTAAATCAATGGCATCAGTACGCGCGTTTGGCATGGCAGCGAAATGGTGGCAAAAGTGATGCAAAAGCGATGTTCCGGCAAATCGGTGCTATTATGAAATCTGGGGACCGAACGCCAATGCTTCAAAATGTCAAAGCCCCAACATTAGTGATACACGGAGATGTTGATCACATGGTGCATCCCAGTGGCGGTGTTGCGACAGCCAGGGCTATATCAGGTGCTAAACATCAAATATTGCGCGGGTTGCGCCATCAAATTGATACCGTTCAATCACATCGGATAGCAGACAGTATTCTTGCTCATATTCACTTAAATGCAAACAAATAGCGCTTATGGTCGCCAATATTATTTACCCTTCAAATAAGCCATTCATCGCCTTTTATTAGCAGACCTTTCCGCGCAAATTTTGCGCCTAATAGTGCTTAATAGGATGGTACTTAAACGAAACGAAAGTCCTGATACAAAAAAGCGATGAATCGAATCAATAATACCTGACTAATTTACTGGGTCTTATACTTGACCATTTTAGTCGGGTATGTGAAAATTCCCGCACTATAAAACGGCGGGAGAATCCAATGAAACTCACTTCGAAAGGGCGCTATGCGGTTACCGCAATGCTTGATGTCGCTTTGCATTCAAAGCGTGGTCCAGTGCCTCTTGCCGACATTTCAGAACGACAAGAAATTTCTTTATCTTACCTTGAACAGCTTTTTTCTCGATTGCGTAAAGAGCAATTAGTAGACAGTGTTCGCGGGCCTGGCGGCGGCTATTTGTTAGGCCGTGAAGCAAGCAAAATTGCGATAGGCGAAGTCATTCGCGCCGTCGACGAGTCTATTGATGCGACACGTTGCCAAGGACAAGCAGACTGTCAAGGCGGCGATCGCTGCCTAACGCACAGCTTGTGGCAAGACCTAAGTGATCGCATTGCGGCGTTTTTGAATTCAATTACGTTGGGCGAATTAATGGCAAAGCGTGATGTGCAAGAAGTAGCCGACCGCCAAGACGGTAATGCATCACTTCGTCATATCACCAAAGATATCGAAGTTAGTATTCAACTTTAAATTGGTATTGAGTAACGCATGGCTTTATCAACACCCATTTATTTAGATTACGCAGCAACAACACCGGTAGACCCAAGTGTGGCCGAGGCAATGGCAAAATGCCTAACGCTGGATGGCAACTTTGGTAACCCAGCTTCTCGTAGTTATCGCTTCGGCTGGATGGCAGAAGAAGCGGTTGATGTTGCTAGAAATCAAATCAGCGACGCGCTTAATTGCGACCCTAGAGAAATTGTTTTTACTTCGGGGGCCACTGAATCGAACAACCTTTCAATAAAAGGCGTTGCCCAAGGTTATGCCAATAAAGGCAAACATATCATTACCGTTAATACCGAACACAAAGCGGTGTTAGATACCTGTGAGTACTTACAAAGCCAAGGCTTTGAGGTTACGTATCTTGAAGTATTGCCAAACGGGTTAATTGATTTAAATGATCTCGAAAATGCGTTGCGCGACGACACTATTTTGGTGTCGGTGATGCATGTGAACAATGAACTTGGGGTTATCCAAGACATTCAAGCTATTGGCCAGCTTTGTCGTGACAAAGGCATTCTTTTTCATGTGGATGGTGCGCAAAGTGTGGGCAAAATTGCCATTGATTTAGCTGAGCTTCCTATAGATTTGCTGTCTATATCGGCGCACAAGATATACGGCCCGAAAGGTATGGGGGCACTATATGTGCGTCGCCGTCCTAAAATCAATCTGGTTGCACAAATTCATGGCGGGGGCCACGAGCGCGGCATGCGGTCGGGTACATTAGCCACCCACCAAATTGTTGGAATGGGTGAAGCCATCGCGCTAGCTTCTTCAAAAATAGAAGAGGATAGTGCGCGCATTTTAGCGCTGCGTGAATCGCTGTGGCAAGGCCTTCAACAGCTCGACGATATCTATTTAAATGGGCACGCAACACAGCGTATCCCGGGTATTTTAAATGTGAGCTTTGCGGGTGTAGACGGTGAAAGCTTGATGATGGGCTTAAATGATATCGCTGTATCTTCAGGGTCGGCATGTACATCAGCGAGTCTAGAGCCCTCGTATGTGCTGAAAGCGATTGGCCGCAGCAACGAATTGGCGCATGCAGGAATTAGATTCAGCGTGGGGCGTTTTACGACCCAAGAAGACATCGATTACGTAATACAAAAAGTAGTGGATGTAACCACAAGACTACGCCAAGCGGTTTCAGCATAAACGCCTATACCGTCGTTGAGCGCGGTTTTTTGTAGTAGGCAAAGCGTAGTTAGTGTTAGCGCATTCTTTTTTATTTTAGTGAATGTGGAAGAAAATTAATGCGCGTTTGAAGGAAATGGACCTTTAAGAAGCGTTTAAAACGCGTAAGTGGCCATAAATTAATGGCTGAATATTTGAGTGAAATAGTCGGGTATTATATACTACGGCACCAAAATTTTAGGCTGTCCGCAATGTAACTGGCAGTTTTGGCAACTCTTTTGGGCGTAAACCCAAATAAATGACGTTGTTGAAGTTGAAAGTCGATATAAATTACCAAGACCGTGGGGTGATTTATTTGCCAGTTAAATAGAAAGGTTAGTGGCAGCAAATGCAGGCAAACAAGTGAGATCCCAACATGAGTGAACAGATCGAACAGGCGTTAGAAAGAAAGTACGATGCGGGTTTCTATTCAGAAATCGAATCGGAAACGTTTGAAAGCGGCCTGGACGAGTCGGTTATCCGCCGCATATCAGCAATGAAAAACGAGCCTGAATGGATGCTTGAATGGCGTTTGAAGTCTTATCATGCATGGCTAAAAATGGAAGAGCCTGATTGGGCGCATGTCGACTATCCGAAAATCGATTATCAGGCCATTTCTTATTACTCGGCACCAAAGAGTATGAAAGATAAGCCTAAGTCGCTAGATGAAGTTGACCCTGAGCTACTTCGCACCTATGAAAAGCTGGGCATTCCTCTACACGAGCAGGAAATGCTGGCAGGCGTTGCGGTAGATGCGGTATTCGACTCGGTATCGGTTGTAACTACGTTCCGCGATAAGCTTGAAGAAGCGGGAGTGATCTTTTGCCCAATTTCTGAGGCAGTACAGAAGTACCCAGACCTTGTAAAGAAATACATCGGTTCGGTAGTGCCGCGCACAGATAACTATTTTGCTGCGCTTAATAGCGCTGTATTTACTGACGGTTCATTTGTTTATATTCCAAAAGGCACACGTTGCCCAATGGAGCTTTCTACTTATTTCCGTATTAACGAAATGAACACCGGTCAGTTCGAGCGTACCTTGATTGTTGCTGATGAAGGCAGCTATGTAAGCTACCTTGAAGGTTGTACCGCACCGCAGCGCGATGAAAACCAGCTGCATGCGGCAGTGGTTGAGCTAGTGGCAATGGACGATGCGCAAATTAAATACTCAACGGTACAGAACTGGTACCCGGGTGACGAGAACGGTAAAGGCGGTATCTACAACTTCGTGACAAAACGTGGTGTAGCGCATACCAATGCGAAAATCTCGTGGACGCAGGTTGAAACGGGCTCTGCCGTTACGTGGAAGTACCCAAGCTGTGTACTTAAAGGCGATAACAGTGTAGGTGAATTCTACTCAGTAGCGCTAACGCGCGGTCGCCAGCAGGCTGATACCGGTACTAAGATGATCCACGTGGGTAAAAATACCAAGTCGACCATTATCTCTAAAGGTATCTCAGCGGGTAACAGTAACAACGCCTATCGCGGGCTGGTTCAAATGGGCCCTCGCGCAGACGGAGCACGTAACTTCACCGAGTGTGACTCGCTACTTATCGGTGACAAATGTGGCGCGCACACATTCCCGTATATCGAAAGCCGCAACCCTTCAGCCATTGTTGAGCACGAAGCAACTACATCGAAGGTGAGCGACGAACAATTATTCCTGTGTCAGCAACGTGGCTTAGACACAGAAAAGGCCGTTTCTATGATTGTTAACGGTTTCTGTAAAGAAGTATTCAAAGAGCTGCCAATGGAATTTGCCGTAGAAGCCGGCAAGCTGCTCGAAATTAGTCTTGAAGGTTCAGTGGGGTAATCAATGCTTAGTATCAAGAATTTACATGCCAGCGTGGAAGAGAAAAACATCATTAAAGGTCTTAACCTTGAAGTTAAACCTGGTGAAGTACACGCTATCATGGGCCCCAACGGAGCCGGTAAAAGTACACTAGGCTACGTCCTATCTGGTCGTGATGGTTACGAAGTAAGCGAAGGCGAAGCCACGCTTAACGGTAAAGATCTACTAGAGCTTGAAGTAGAAGAGCGTGCCCGCGAAGGCCTTTTCCTTGCGTTTCAATACCCAGTTGAGATTCCTGGCGTAAGCAATATGGAATTCATGAAAGAGTCAGTTAACGCTATGCGCGAACAGCGCGGCGAAGCGCCATTAACTGCTGCTGAGTTTCTAAAGAAAGCAAAAGAAGCGTGTAAGCAAGTACAGCTTCCATTGGATTTCTTGAAGCGCGGTGTGAACGAAGGTTTCTCTGGCGGTGAGAAGAAGCGTAACGAAATCATGCAAATGATTTTGCTAGAGCCAACGCTTTGTATTCTTGATGAATCAGATTCTGGCCTTGACGTTGACGCGCTACAGGTTGTTGCCGACGGCGTTAACAGCCAGCGCGACGGTGAGCGTAGCTTCATCGTTGTTACCCACTACCAGCGTCTTTTAGACTACATCAAGCCTGACTTTGTTCACATTCTTGCCGACGGCAAAATTGTGAAAAGCGGTGACGCGTCACTAGCGCTAGAAGTAGAGAAGAGCGGATACGCGTTCCTAGGTAAAGCGTACGAGGAGGCTGAAGCATGAGTCAATGGCTAGAACAGGTCATTGATGCGGCGCAAATCTCCGATTACTTAGCGCCCGTGCGTCAGCAGGCCTTAGAAAAGTTAAAAGCTGATGGTTGGCCAGCCCGTAGAAACGAAAGCTGGCGCTTTACACCGTTAACGCCTGTAGAAAAGCGTGATGCAAAACAAGCGGTTCAGGCAGACAGTTTGCCGGTACCCGCTATCGATAACCTAAATGCTATCGACCTTGTATTTGTAGACGGTGTATTGGTTACGCAGGTTAACACGCTAGATGTGCCAGCCGGTATGAGTATTACCTCACTGAACAGTGATGATGCGGCTACCCAGCAAGCTATTAGCAGTGTGTATGGTCAAGTTAAACCAACTCGTCATATGTTTGGTCTAGTCAACGACGCGCTGTGCCAACACGGTATATTTATTAATGTTGAAGCAGGCGCGAAGATTGACACGCCAGTGCGCATTGTGAACATGGCGTCGCAAAATGTTGATGCTCATACCCGTGTGGTGGTGAAGGTCGGTGAAGGCGCAAGTGCTACTGTTATCGAGCAAGGTTTTGGCGATACGGAAAGTTTAACCACTGCGTTTGCTGAATATGACCTGGCTGATGATGCACATCTAGAGCACTATCGTTTTGCCATGTTTACTGGCAAAGCTAAGCAATTAGGCGGTAGCCACTTTAAGCTACATAACCGCACCACGCTTAACAGCACCATGGTGGGCTATGGCAGTGAGCTTTCCCGTTTAGATGTAGACATTCATCACGCCGGCGAATTTGCCGATGCGAAAATGAACGCCATTTATCTTCTGGCGGAAGGCGAGTTATTTGACCTTCACTCTACTATTGAGCACGCCATGCCTAATGGTACGACAGAAGAAAACGCGCGCGGAATTGTAGGCGATAAAGCACGTGCCGTGTTTAATGGTCGCATTCATATCCATCGTGACGCGCAAAAAACATTGGCTGAACTTAATAACCGCAACTTGTTGCTATCTCGCCGTGGTGTAATCAACACCAAGCCTGAGCTTGAAATTTATGCTGATGACGTAAAATGTGCGCACGGTGCAACGGTTGCTGAAATTGAAGAAGAAGCCTTGTATTACATGCTTACCCGCGGCGTTTCTCGCAGTAAAGCACTGGTAATGCTCAACTTTGGCTTCATTCAAGAGCTTATAAACGACGTGCCTAATGCGGCAGTACGTGAATGGCTAGCACCAATTTTAAGTGAGCGCTTCGCCCAAATGGAGGTGAAATGAGCTTAGACGTTGCAGCACTTCGTGCCCAGTTTCCTATTTTATCTAAAACGGTAGACGGCAAGCCGCTGGTATACCTAGATAACGCGGCAACAACGCAAAAACCTCAGGCCGTTATCGACGCTTTAGTCGATTTTTATACGGGGACGAATGCAAACGTGCACCGCGGTGCGCACCATTTATCGGATGAAGCCACGCGCCGCTACGAAAATGCACGTACCAGCGTCGCAAAGTTTATTAACGCGAATGCGCGTGAAGAAGTCATTTGGACGTCAGGCACCACAGAAGCCATCAATATAGTCGCCAATGGTCTTAGACAGCTTCTAAGCGAAGGTGACGAAGTGATGGTGACTGAGCTTGAGCACCACGCAAACTTGGTGACTTGGCAGCAAGCGTGTCGCCGCTCTGGTGCAACGCTCAATGTGGTGCCTATTTTTGACAGCGGAGAGTTAGACGTAGACGCTTTCGATAGACTGCTGTCTGAAAACACTAAGCTGGTGGCGTTTCCTCACGTATCGAATGCATTAGGAACGGTTAACCCAATTAAACTGCTGACTGAAAAAGCGAAAGCGGTTGGTGCATGGGTGCTGGTTGATGGTGCTCAAGGCATTGCTCACGGCGGTGTTGACGTACAAGACATTGGCTGCGATTTTTACGCATTTTCAGGCCACAAGCTATTTGGTCCAACGGGCATTGGCTGTTTGTGGGGTAAAAAAGAGGTGCTAGAAACCTGGCCTGTTTGGCAGGTGGGCGGCGAGATGATTAAAGACGTGACCTACCATGAAGCCACATGGGGTGCATTGCCAAATCGTTTAGAAGCCGGTACGCCAAACATCGCAGGTGCCATTGGTATGGGCGCTGCAGTAGATTGGTTTAGTGCCCTTGATGTCAATGCTTTGCATGAACATGAACAAAAGCTGCTTGCCTATGCTACCGAGCAGGCCGAAGCGTTTGACGGTATGCGGATAATCGGTACGGCACCTAACAAGGTAGGCGTGCTGAGCTTTCTGCTGGAAGGCGCGCACCCGGCGGACGTGGGCTTCATTCTTGATAGACAAGGCGTTGCAATTCGTACCGGTGATAACTGTGCACAGCCGCTAATGAAGCGCCTTGGTATACCGGGTACTGCCCGTGCGTCGTTCTCAATTTACAATACGCTTGAAGAAGTAGACAGCCTATTTGCTGCGCTTAAAAAAGCAAAAATGATGTTGGCCTAAGGAGGCATTATGAGTGTGGAAACTTTCGTACCTAGTACAAAACTCGTTTCGCTAACTGACAGTGCCGTTAAGCATTTCGAAAGTAAGCTTAAAGACAAGCCAGGTCAGTTAATTCGTTTATCGACAAAAGTAAGCGGCTGTACAGGTTACGCCTATGTGCTTGATTTCGCAGATAGTGCGCAAGCCGATGACGAAATTGTTGAAATTTCGCCAGTACTTAACGTAGCCGTGGCTGCAGATGCCACCGACCTACTGCGTAATACTGAAATTGATTACGTTACAGAAGGTGTGAACGGCGTCATTAAATACAACAACCCGAACGTGGTTGATGAGTGCGGATGCGGTGAAAGCTTTAACGTTGGCTAAGTGCCACGTCAAAGGCCATCAGTGGTAGAACAAAGAGTACTAAGTAGCTTATGAAGCAAAAAATGGTGACCACCGAGCGCGACTGTAAAGCGCGCTTGGTTCCAGCGGGCAATCCTACCGTGATCCCTGAAGGCGAGTTTGTGAATATCACCCAAGAGCTCGGTGGTAACTATACGGTAACGTGGCGTGGCAACATGTACCGCATCGATGGTACTGATGCAGGTGCTATTGGCCGAAAAGCGATGACATTGAGCTTTGACGCGCCAGAAGATGGCAATATTAGCGAACAGCAAGTGTGGGACGCTTTAGAAACTATCTTTGACCCTGAGATCCCTATCAATCTCGTATCCCTTGGTCTTATCTACAAAGTGGAAATTGATCAAGATACTAGCAGCGTCAATATTGATATGACCCTGACCGCACCAGGCTGCGGCATGGGCCCAGTATTGGTTGGCGACGTTGAATACCGCGTTGCCATGGTTCCCCATGTTAAAAACGTCAACGTAGAGCTTGTATTCGACCCTGCATGGTCCCGTGATATGATGAGTGAAGAAGCACAGCTTGAAGCAGGCCTGTTCTTCTAATCATCCACACAGTGAAATTTAATCACACAATTTTTCAAACAAATTAAGCGGAAATAGCAATGCAACTACCTAGCAGTGACGAAATTATTGATGATTTAGCGTTCTTCGACGATTGGGAACAGCGTTATCAGTACATCATTGATTTAGGGAAATCTATTCCGGGCTTGCCTGAAGATGCTAAAACACCCGAGCGTTTGGTCAAAGGGTGTCAGAGCAGCGTTTGGCTGGTGGAGTCTTACGACGGCAATAAAATCAACTTTGACGTAGACAGCGATGCAGTTATCGTTCAAGGGCTGCTTGCGTTAGTACTTGCCGCTTATAATGACAAAACGCCAACAGATATTTTGGCGTTTGATATCGACGGCTATTTTGAAGCACTAGACCTAGAGCGTCATATAACGCCAACCCGCGGCAATGGCTTACGCGCCATTGTGGGTAAAATTCAAGAATTAGCAAAAGCCAACGCTTAACTTTTTAAGCGTTGGTTTCTTTAAGCCGTTTTAGGGTTTCATAGTAAAGGCAGTGGGGCAGGTGAGTCCTCGATAATTAGTTCTGTGCAAAATAATCTGTACGCTGTCATCATATTGTCATCGCCAACAGGCTAACCTTTCTCTACATTTGCGCATAAAAACAGTACTTTATATCTGATTTGATAAAGGCTCTGGTCAAGCTGCTATTTATTGCCTATAATTCGCGGCCAAAATTTTAAAGATACACACACTATTTGTTTGGAGAGAGAACATGGCTCTTGAGCGTACTTTTTCGATTATCAAGCCTGATGCGGTAGCTAAAAACGTAATCGGTGCAATTTACAACCGTTTCGAATCTGCAGGTCTTCGCATCGTGGCATCTAAGATGATCCACATGAGCAAAGAGCAAGCAGAAGGCTTTTATGCAGAACACAAAGAGCGTCCTTTCTTCGGCGCACTTGTAGACTTCATGACGTCTGGTCCTGTTATGGTTCAAGTACTAGAAGGCGAAAACGCAGTTCTAGCTAACCGTGAAATCATGGGCGCAACTAACCCAGCTGATGCAGCTGCAGGTACACTGCGTTCAGACTACGCTGCGTCAATCGACGAAAACGCAGTTCACGGTTCTGACGCACCTGAGTCAGCAGCACGTGAAATTGCTTACTTCTTCTCTGAAGAAGAAATCTGCCCACGTACTCGCTAAGATTACGTAGGTAGAAAGAACGGGGCCCTAAGGCCCCGTTTTTTGTTTCTGAGCGCCTGAACACGCTTTATGCTGCTTTGCTCGGCGCTCATTTAGGCAAGCTAAACCACGCTTCTCGCGCATTGCCTAAAGCGCGCTCAGTCACTCAGAAGAAAGATTCACGCTTTATGCTGCTTTGCTCGGCGCTCATTTAGACGAGCTAAACCACGCTTCTCGCGCATTGCCAAACTTAACGTTTCTCTGCGTTAAATCGGCTTTTTCTCAAATCTCATCTGTGGTAAAATCCGCGCAAATTTTAATCAGCGCTTTTCTTTTTCTTAAATGTCGTTCAAGACATAGTCGAATCGCTGGTTTTTACACCGTATTCAGTAGTAAGAGGGGCATCCCTCGAAGGTAAAAGGGTCATCTTATTCATGGCAAAAACTAACTTATTAAACTTAAATCGCGAAGGCTTGCGCAATTTCTTCAAAGAAATGGGCGAGAAACCGTTTCGTGCCGATCAGGTGATGAAATGGATTTACCAGCACGGTATCAGCGATTTCGAGGAAATGAGTAACCTCAATAAAAACCTTCGCGCGATGCTCATTGAAAATTGCGAAATTAAAGCGCCTGAAATTGCATACTTTCAAGAAGCGAGCGACGGCACTATTAAGTTTGCACTTACCCTTGAAGGTGGTCAGGAAGTTGAATCTGTTTGGATCCCAGAAACTGACCGTGCAACGCTTTGCGTGTCATCACAGGTAGGTTGCGCGCTAGAGTGTACTTTCTGTTCAACCGCGCAGCAGGGGTTTAACCGTAACCTAAGTGTAAGTGAAATTATTGGTCAGGTATGGCGTGTAGCTACTTTCCTTGGTCTTTCAAAAGACTCAAGCAAACGCCCTATCACTAACGTAGTAATGATGGGTATGGGTGAGCCACTGCTTAACCTTAAAAACGTTGTACCAGCAATGGATATTATGCTGGACGATTTCGGTTTCGGCCTGTCTAAACGCCGCGTTACGCTAAGTACATCGGGCGTGGTTCCAGCGCTAGATATGTTGGGTGACCAAATAGACGTAGCTTTAGCTATTTCATTACACGCACCCACCGATGAGTTGCGCAACGAAATCGTGCCTATCAATAAGAAGTACAATATCGAAGCCTTCTTAGCGGGCGTACGTCGTTATCTGGCCAAATCTAAAGCGAACCAAGGCCGTGTAACGGTAGAATACGTTATGCTTTCAAACATCAATGACAGCACTGAACAAGCGCACCAGTTGGCAAAGGTATTGAAAGACACACCTAGTAAAATAAACTTAATACCATTTAACCCTTACCCAGGTTCGCCTTATACATGTTCAAGCAATTCGCGTATTGATAGATTCGCAAAAGTGCTTATGGAATATGGGTTTACAACCGTTGTGCGTAAAACGCGAGGTGATGATATAGACGCAGCATGCGGTCAATTAGTGGGTGATGTGGTAGACAGAACGAAAAGAATGTTAAAAAAACAGGTGAAGGGCGAAGCAATTTCAGTAAAAATGGCCCAATAATCATTAAGATATTAGGGTAAGACTATGGTTGCGGGATTGCGAACGTCACTTAAAATTGGCTTTTTAAGCGCGATTATTTTCACTTCTGGCTGTGTCAGTAATAGCCAGTCAGGGTTGTATGGCGGTAACTTCGATCACGAAGAAGCCGCCAAAACACGCATGTCCCTTGGTCTTACCTACCTTCAAAATAACAACTACACGCAGGCAAAAAAGAACCTCGACAAAGCGCTTGAGTTTAATCCACGCTCTGCAGACGTTCAGTTTGCGATGGCATATTACTATCAGCTGGTGGGGGATAACCTTCGAGCGGAAGAGTACTATGAAACTGCTATCGACCTAGCGCCTAACAATGGCGATATTGCCAACAGTTATGGCGCGTTTAAGTGCCAAAACGGCGAATACGAAAAAGCCAAAGCGTATTTCTTTGATGCTATAAATAACAGGCTTTACGCTAACGCAGCGCAAACCTACGAGAACTTGGCATTGTGCGCGCAAAGTCAAGGTAAGCTAGATGAAGCGATCGGCTATTTTCAAGACGCATTAAAACATCAGCCTGCTAGGGGCAAAAGCCTGTTCTTACTCAGTGAACTTTACACGGTTTCAGAACAGTGGGAACTTGCTGAATCTACGTTACGAAAATACGAACGTGTTGCCAAAGTTACGCCTGATTCATTGTGGTTAGCTTATGAAATAGCCAAAGGGAAAGGGGACTTAGAGACTGCAAAGGGTTATGGCGAAATGATGATGTCATTGTTCCCTGAAAGTGAGCTTACTAAACGTTACTTAGTGCAACGTGAAAGTATGCAAAACAGAGTGGTTAAAACTGTCAAATCTACACAGCCAAACGATTCTGAAACACAAATAAGCGAAAACCAAGCAAATACCGATGGGCTTGCACAAACATCATCAAATGATAAAGAAAATGAAAAGAGCGTCGCCCAAGACAACGACGCTCAGCGTCAATCTCAGAGCAATAACACCGACAACGCTCCTACAGCCACAGCTAACACACCAGAAAAAGCACAAAATACTGAATTATCTGTGCAAAGTGATAAATTCCATGTAGTAAAAGAAGGTGAAAACTTATATCGTATTTCTTTATTGCACAATATCAAAATGGCAACACTGCAAGAGTGGAATAACCTTGAAAATACTGGCGCTATTATTGCTGGTCAGACGCTTTGGTTAGTACCACCGAGTATGCAGGAGGAATAAGGTTTAATGGTGTCGGAAGAAAAAGCGAATCAAGAAGTTACTTCGCAACAACAAGAAAACACGCCAAGTCCAGGGGCAATGCTAAAAGCGCGCCGTGAAACGCTAGGTTTGTCTCAACAAGATATTGCTGATAAATTATTTTTGAAAGCTAAACAAATCAATGATTTAGAAAATGATGTCATTGATGAAAAGTCTTCGGTGACTTTTACAAAAGGATACGTGAGAAATTATGCCAAGCAATTAGGCATGAATTCTCAAGAAGTTATAGAGGCATTCGAACGCTTCCACAATCAAACATCTGTACCGTCTTCAGAGAAATTACAGAGCTTTTCAAAGCGTGTCGCAAAACAGACACACGATGACAGGTGGATGATGGTAACTTATGTTATTTTACTTCTTATCATTGCCGCCGTTGTCGTTTGGTGGTATCAACAGCCTAGTGACGACACGGTAGCTGAACTGCCACTTAGTGAGGCTGTTAAGCGAGAAGCCGCTAATACGCCTGTCCCATCGGCGGGCACAGATACTGACAGTGTAACTACTGACGCCTCGCCCTCGCAGGGTGATACGGCTGGAAACAATCAGCTAGACACGGGCGTGAGCAATAGTACAAGCTCAGAAACCAGCGGTGCGTTCAGCGACCAAGATAGTGGTTTTAACCAAGACGGTAGCTTGAATGATGGTGCAATCTCAGCACCCGATACAGAGGTAAATGATAGCAATAACCTAACCGCTCTGGTTAACTCTGCGAGTAGTAACGAACCCCAACCCAACCTTAATGTGAATAGTCAGTCTGATGCAGCGCCAATTGCTATGGTTTTCACTTTCGACGATGACTGTTGGGTTAATATAAAAGACGCGTCTGGAGAAGCTATTGCCTATGGGGTAAAGCTAAAAGGACGAGTTATGGAAATTCAAGGCGTTCCTCCTGTTGAAGTTACGCTCGGTGCACCGGATAATGTGCGCATATCAGTTAACGGCGAGTCTGTTGATATTTCTTCATACCAAAACGGTAAAACAGCTCGCTTCGCACTTCCTTTATAGGTAATTAGATGTTTGCAGAAAGCCCTATTAAGCGCAGAAAGTCTACGCGTATTAATGTAGGTAACGTCCCTATTGGTGATGGCGCTCCCATTGCTGTTCAATCTATGACGAATACGCGGACCACAGATGTGGCAGCGACCGTCGATCAAATAAACCGTATTGTTGCAGTGGGTGGCGAGATCGTTCGAGTATCTGTGCCCACGATGGAAGCGGCTGAAGCATTCAAAGAAATTAAAAAGCAGGTGAGTGTGCCACTCGTTGCAGACATTCATTTCGACTACCGTATCGCACTTAAGGTTGCTGAATACGGCGTAGATTGTCTGCGTATTAACCCAGGTAACATAGGTAATATGGAGCGTGTGCGCTCTGTGGTCGATTGTGCAAAAGACAAAAAAATTCCTATTCGCATTGGTGTGAACGGTGGCTCGTTAGAAAAAGACTTACAAGAGAAGTATGGTGAGCCAACGCCAGAAGCGCTGGTTGAATCCGCAATGCGTCATGTGGATATTCTCGACAAACTTAACTTTGATCAATTCAAAGTCAGCGTTAAAGCGTCAGATGTTTTCTTAGCTGTTGGCGCCTATCGTTTATTGGCACAAAAAATAGACCAGCCGCTTCACTTAGGTATTACCGAAGCCGGTGGTCAGCGCGCCGGCGCCGTGAAGAGTGCCGTTGGCTTAGGTATGCTATTGGCTGAAGGCATTGGTGATACGTTGCGCGTATCGTTAGCCGCTGATCCGGTGGAAGAAATCAAGGTAGGCTTTGATATTCTGAAGTCACTGCGTATTCGCTCGCGCGGTATAAACTTTATTGCTTGCCCGAGTTGTTCACGACAAGAATTCGATGTAATCGGCACAGTGAATGCTCTTGAGCAGCGATTGGAAGATATTCTTACGCCAATGGATGTCTCTATCATCGGTTGCGTGGTGAACGGCCCAGGCGAAGCAGAAGTGTCTGATTTGGGCCTTACTGGCGCACGTAACATGAGCGGCCTATATGAAGACGGTAAGCGCGTTAAAGAACGTCTTCCTAACGACGATCTAGTGGATAAGCTTGAAGCTAAGATTCGCGCCAAAGCATCGCGTATGAGTGAACAAAATAAAATTCAGGTCTCGGTTAAAGACTGAGACATTTTTTGTTCATTGTTGTTTATTCCCAAAGCCCCTATAATGTGGGGCTTTTCACTATTTAGCAGTATGAGAATTTCACGTGGCTAAGACTATTCAGGCAATTCGAGGCATGAATGACTGCCTACCGGAGATTTCCGGTACATGGCAGAAGGTAGAATCTGTACTTCGTCAGGTTGTGGCGAGTTATGGTTACCAAGAAATACGTACTCCCATCGTTGAAAGCACCGACTTGTTCAAGCGCTCTATCGGTGAAGTTACCGATATCGTTGAAAAAGAAATGTATACCTTCGAAGATAGAAATGGCGACAGCTTAACGCTACGTCCAGAAGGTACGGCAAGTTGCGTGCGCGCAGGAAACGAGCACGGCTTATTGTACAACCAGCAGCAACGCCTGTGGTACATGGGGCCAATGTTCCGTCATGAACGTCCACAAAAAGGGCGTTATCGCCAGTTCCATCAGTTCGGTGTAGAGACCTACGGTATGGACGGCCCTGACATCGACTTAGAAGTTATTCTTCTTAGTGCGCGTTTTTGGAAAGCTTTCGGTATCCAGCAGCACGTAAAACTTCAAATAAATACGTTAGGTTCAAATGAAGCGCGTGCTGCATATCGCGATACGCTGGTTGAATTCTTAAAACAGCGTGCAGACCAGCTCGACGAAGATTCATTGCGACGACTTGAAACGAATCCACTTCGTGTACTCGATTCAAAGAACCCTGATGTTCAAGCTGCTATTGCCGATGCGCCAGCGCTAATCGATCATCTTGATGAAGAATCTAAAGTACATTTTGAAACCTTGTGTTCGCGCTTAACGCAAGCAGGTATTGAGTTTGAAATTAATCCTCGTCTAGTGCGCGGATTAGATTACTATAACCGTACAGTGTTTGAGTGGGTAACAGACAGCCTGGGAGCACAGGGTACAGTGTGTGCCGGTGGTCGATACGATGGTTTGGTAGAGCAACTCGGGGGCAAAGCAACGCCTGCGGTTGGTTTTGCTATGGGTATTGAACGTTTGGTACTGTTGCTAACCACGTTAACCGAAGAAGGTCAGGACTCAAGTTTCGCAGATGTTTACGTAACGGCGATGGGCGAAGAGGCACAGTCATACGCTATTGAGGTAGCAGAACATCTTCGAAATACGCTTCCTAATACACGCATAATGATGCACTGTGGCGGCGGCAACTTTAAAAAACAATTAAAGCGTGCAGATAAAACAGGTGCACGTTTAGCGCTGCTTTTAGGTAATGACGAAATGCAGTCTCGCGAAGTAGGTGTTAAACCACTACGCGATGGTCAAGAACAAGTGACAGTCAGCTTCGATACCTTATCTGATAAGGTTGCAGAGATGCTGAGCGCAAAATAAAAAGAGGACATCATGGAACAGTTCGCAACAGAAGAACAACAAGTAGAAGCGATTAAACGTTTTTGGAAAGAGCACGGTACTGCAATTATTGTCGGTGCAGCGCTTGGTCTAGGTGGCCTTTGGGGCTGGAGAGCGTATTCAGAAGCGCAAATTGAAACTAAAGAAGCGGCATCGGTTGCCTATCAAAATACCGTAGAAACATTCGGTACAGAAGGCAGCGACGCAAAAGTTAACGCTTTTATCGAAGAGAACAAAGACAGTGGTTATGCGAGCATTGCCAGCCTTCTTGCTGCTAAGCAAGCGGTAGATGCCGGTGATTTAGACGCTGCAGCTTCTCACCTAAATAGCGTAGTAACCTTTGCCGAAAATGATGAATTGAAAGTGCTTGCCTCACTTCGTTTGTCGCGTGTGCAAATTGAAATGAACCAGCTGGACGCGGCGTTGTCTACGCTTAGCAATGTAACAAATGACGCATTTGCAGCAGAAGTTTCTGAATTAAAAGGCGATGTGTATCAAAAACAAGGCAAGTTTGATGATGCTCGCTTAGCTTATTCAAATGCGTTAGAAAAAAATGCCAACAATCCGCTTTTACAAATGAAGTTAGATAACCTATCGGTATCTGCTGCGCAATAAGCGAAAGCCTTAGGGCTGGTATAAATAATAAAGAGGTACGCAATTTGTTTCACAATACGTGTGGCCGTAAAGGTCGATTTGCTCGCACGATAGGTATGGCACTCGCGGTGTCTATCACAATGTCTGGCTGCTCAACTATTTCAGACTGGTTTGCAGATGACGAAGAATTAGAGATTCGTCGTTTAAAGCCTATTGAGGCTAAATTCACACCTAAATTAGTGTGGGATCGCGATATTGGTGATGGCGTTAATCATTACTTCTCTCGTCTTCGCCCTGTTTATGCCTACGACAAGCTTTATGCTGCCGATCGCCATGGCGCCGTTGTCGCGATGGACCCTGAGTCGGGTAAGGTGTTGTGGGAGAAAGATTTCGCACAGTTTCGCTCTGAGGGCATGCTAAGCTCAGTCACTAATTTGTGGCGTAGCGGTGAGACTGCACGTATTGGTGGTATCGCCGTAGCAGACAGACACGTATTCATTGGTACAGAAAACGGCTATGTGGCAGCAATGGATGCAGAAACCGGAGAGTTGGTTTGGGATGCGTCTGTTCCCGGTGAGGTTTTAGCGGCTCCGGCAGCTGATGAAGGCATCTTAGTGGTTAACACGGGTGCTGGTAGCTTATTTGGTTTCAATACCCGCACTGGTGAACAGTTGTGGAGACACGAAGGTGATACTCCTCCGCTAACATTACGTGGTATTTCTGGCCCAATCGCATCTAACGGTGGTGCTATCATCGGCACACCTACAGGTAAGATTCAGGTTAATCTTATCGAAACAGGTGTACTTGCGTGGGAAACGGTAATTGCAACGCCTTCTGGTGCAACAGAGTTAGAGCGTATTGTTGATATCGACACAACGCCTGTTTTATTTGGCGGCACGGTTTACACGGTTTCTTACAACGGAACATTAGCTGCTGTAGAGTTACGTTCAGGTCGTGTAATTTGGAAACGTGAATATGCATCGTTTCGCAATTTGAATATCGACGGCAATAAAATTTTTGTTGTAGACAACAACTCTAACGTTTACGCCCTTGATAGACGAAACGGCGTAGAGCTTTGGTCTCAAGGTTCACTTAAGCATCGCTCATTAACGGCTGCTACTCCAGTAGGCGACCATGTGGTTGTTGGTGACAACTGGGGCTTTCTACACTGGATTGAACAAGAAACAGGTGAAGTTGTTGCACGCCTAGATGTTGGCGGCGATGACGAAGATGATTCAATCTATGCTGCGCCGTTGAAGGTTGATGATAAGATTATAGCGGTAACACGTAATGGCGTAATAGCGTCGGTGCAAGTTCCAAAGTAACAGGAACGTTTCGCTAATATTTAAACAGAAAAGGTGCTTAAAGCGCCTTTTTTTATACCCCGCGGTTTTTTCGGGCCTAAATTTGGCAATTATCTATGGGTAGACGGTTTCTCTTCGTGTTACTGAACGCCATTGGTATTAGGTAGTGAACAAGGTATAATGCGCCCATTCTCAAAAGCCTCATAGTAATTCACCTCTCGTTAGAGAATACAGCTCCCGAACGTTAGTTGTAATAGATGGTGTATGCGGCTTGTGCTTTTTTAGCTTTCATGACCCCTAGGATCTGATAAATGTTACCCGTTGTTGCTTTGGTTGGCCGCCCTAATGTTGGTAAGTCAACCTTGTTTAATCGCCTTACAAATACCCGTGATGCACTAGTTGCTGACTATCCGGGGCTAACTCGCGACCGTAAATACGGCCAAGCGAAATTTGAAAAGCGCCAGTTCATAGTAGTGGATACCGGCGGTATTACGGGCGATGAAGAGGGCATTGATGCTGAAATGGCACAACAGTCTTTGTTAGCTATAGAAGAGGCTGATGTCGTATTGTTTTTGGTTGACGCCAGAGCAGGTATGCTGCCAGCCGACCAAGGTATTGCTGATCATCTTCGACGCATAAACAAAAAAGTGTTTGTTGTGGCGAACAAGGTTGATGGAATTGACGGCGATAGCGAAAGTGCGGAATTTTATTCCTTAGGCTTAGGTGATATTAAGCAAATTGCTGCGGCGCACGGTCGCGGTGTTAGCCAATTGCTGCAGGACGCCTTAAAGCCACTTGAATCTAATTTCCCGGACATGGAAATTGTCGATGAGGAGCCTGAAGAAGAAGAGGATGCTGAAACGCAGCGTCAACGCCTTCAAGAGTTACCTATCAAACTTGCTATCGTAGGTAAGCCCAACGTGGGTAAGTCGACACTGACAAACCGCATTTTAGGTGAGGAGCGCGTGGTGGTATTCGACATGCCAGGCACCACCCGTGACAGCGTGTACATTCCAATGGAAAGGGATGAGCGTGAATATATCCTAATCGATACCGCGGGCGTGAGAAAGCGTAAGAAAATTAGTGAAGCCGTAGAGAAGTTCTCTATTGTTAAAACTCTTCAGGCAATTGAAGAAGCTAACGTAGTGCTATTGGTTATTGATGCCAGAGAAGGTATTACCGACCAAGATCTCAGCTTATTAGGCTTTGTGCTTAATTCAGGTCGTTCATTAGTAGTTGCCGTGAACAAATGGGACGGATTAAGTACTGACGTGAAAGACGACATAAAGCGCGAGATGGACCGTCGTTTAGGCTTTATCGACTTCGCTCGAATTCATTTTATTTCTGCGCTTCATGGTTCGGGTGTTGGTAATTTATTTGAGTCTGTACAAGAAGCGTATATGAGCGCGACCAAGCGTATTAATACCGCGCTGCTTACACAAATTATGGAAATGGCTCAGGATGACCATCAACCTCCGCTGGTGCGTGGTCGCCGAGTTAAAATGAAGTATGCTCACGCAGGTGGTTACAACCCACCGGTAATTGTTATTCACGGTAATCAAGTGGATGACTTACCAAGCTCTTATAAGCGTTTCTTGATGAACTATTTCAGAAAAGCGCTAGAAATTATGGGTACGCCTATCAAGATAGAGTTCAGAGAAGGCAACAACCCGTTTGAAGGTAAAAAGGCTAATTTGACCTTGGCGCAGCAGCGCAAGCGCCGTCGTATGATGTCTTATTACAAAGATAAAAAGTAGCCTTTTTAAGGATTGGGCGCTATTTCTGACCAAGTGGCGATAGCGTCCATGCTTTTACATTACTCAATTTCCCCACTATTGTGGCATGATGAAATCCCCAATTAGACTCGCTTTAGCGTGAATTGCATTTTGCCAGTCGTATTCAACTCTACGGTTTTCTTGATTTAATCTGCTAGGTCATTATTACACTTAGATTGTATTCTTTTCCTGCTATTCCCACTTTCTCTTTGCTCACACATTCAGTCATTTATAGGTACGTACCTTTGAATTCGGGAGGTTACCACGAATGTGAAATTTGGAGCTGTTTTTGCAGACACTACCTGTTTAGCAGACAGCCAGCAGCGTTTTGGGAGATAAAGTGTCAGTAGAAAAATTGGTTAAAGTCGCCTCACCACTTCAAAAAAATCAAATGTATAACTGGTTTGATAGGTATAAACCAAAAGAGCAGCAAAAAGTATATATTCTCACCGCCAAAACAGAAGAAAAGCCAACGTTGAGTTTGCCGCTAGTTAAACGACGCTCTGCGAAAAAAGCTTAACGCGCGCTTTCCAAAAGCAGAGAGCGAACCTTTTTCATCATTTCAGACTCTTGCGGAACTTCTACGTTAACAATCAATTGATTGACAATATTGTCTGAAAAGTCAGGAGGAAAAGTCGTAGACACTTTTACGATTTTATCTTGTAGCTTAAAGACATAGGTTGTCGCGTAAATTGTTGGTGATGTTTCAGATGCCGCGCTCAGCCCCAATCTCCATCCTCTTAATGCGCTGTTTACCTCGTAGCGTGAGGCTGGGCTGATTTGAGACAACGTTAACTGCTGTAAATCGGCTGTAGCACTAGCTCGTTGCAGATCACTTTCTAGTTGCTTAGGAAGTAGCTCGTTTTCATCTGAAGAAAGCTGATCTAAAAAGGGATATACGGTGACATCAACGAGCGCATCTTCAAACTCAGGGTGTATATAGCGAGTAATTGCACCGTTAAACGGGTCTGGATATAACTGAGTATCTAATTTAGTGAAGTCGCCAATGGCGTTTGGTACCTGTAATCCACCCTTATAGTCGCTAGCTTCTAGCGCATCGAACAAAAACTGGCTGGTAAATAATCCAGAATGTTTGGCATGTTGAATCCAGCGGGCAATCAACGATTGAGCTTCTTCTTCGGCTAAAGCGGTTTCCGTTTTCACATCTGTGTTTCCTACGGCACTCGCATCAAATGAAGATGAGTCAATTTCTATCCCTCGCCATTGTAAAGTGAATTCTGCAAATTGTTTTGCGTGCTGTCGATGCATGCCAGGCGCTGCGCCAACATTAGCAATCAATAGTTCGTAGTCGTTTCCTTCGCCATAAGGGAACAAATGACTGAACTCTCCTGATTCGCTTAGGAGTTTAATAAAGCTGTCGGGCGAAATAGCATCTTCAAAACATAAATTAGTGGATTGAGAAGCATTAGCTTCGCTTAATGCTCGCTGGGCTCCACAAGCCCTGAGTAACGTCTCGCTCGGGTAGGTAGAAAAAACAGAGACAGGTTGATTGACCATAGAAGCAAAGGTGAAGTCAGGCACTAGTAACAGAACAAAAACGCACAAAGGTGTTAAAATTTTTGATACAGCGAACCGCTGTGACTTTAGGCTCCAAAATGCACAGGCCCGCTGGTAAATACTGGAAAAGGAAAACGCGTTTACATGAACGGGCATAATACTTAAGGCTACCTATTGCCGCTGAATGTGTGTCACTGTACTGGTTATTTCTCCGTCAGTCACCCGAGATTTTATCTCATCACCTACATTTACTTTATTCACGCTATTAATGGCTGCTTTGTCGGACAAAGTAATGCTGTAACCACGCGCGAGCGTTGAAAGAGGACTTACGGATTGTAAGAGGCTAACTTTACCACCAAGTTCATTTTTTTTGCTTCTAATGAGTGTATTCATGCTTGATAAGAGCTTGGTGCTAGCGTAATTCAGTTTGTCTTTTGCACGCGCCACGTTTGCTGATGGCGATTGTTTGTTTAGCCTGTAATCAAGACCTTGTAATCGCTTCTCTGCTTTTGCCAAGTCGTTTTGCATCTTATGCGCTAAACGAAGTTGTAGTCTGTCTAACGTTTGCCACTGCGATTGGATGCGGCTTTGTGGATGCAACGCATTTAGCCGTTGTTTCTTTAAAACAAGCTGTTGTTTACTCGTTTGAAGGTACTGATGTATTGCCCTTGCTAAGCGTTGTTTTTGTTGACTTAGCGTTTGGTAAAGAGCGGCAGAATCCTGACTTAAGATTTCGGCAGCAGCAGATGGGGTAGGGGCGCGAACATCGGCGACGAAGTCACTAATGGTGAAGTCTACCTCATGGCCTACGGCGCTAACTATGGGAAGGGCACTTGCAGCGACTTCTCTTGCCAAGCTTTCATCATTAAAACACCACAAGTCTTCTAATGAACCTCCGCCTCGCGTAAGTAACAGCACATCCACTTCTGCGCGGCGGTTAGCCGTTCTTAACGCATTAATTAACTGTAAAGGTGCGGTTTCACCCTGAACCATCGACGGATAAACAATGATTTCGGTTTGTGGGCTGCGTCGTTTTAATACACTCAATACATCATGAAGCGCTGCACCGCTTGATGAAGTTATTACGCCGATGCGATTAATACGTTCAGGTAGCGCACGCTTGTTAGCAGTATCGAACAAGCCTTCATTGTTGAGTTTGAACTTTAAGGCTTCGAACGCTTGCTTAAGCGCACCTTCGCCATCGCTTTCCATGTGTTCGACAACCAGTTGATAGTCGCCGCGTGCTTCGTAAAGGCCAACCGACGCTCGCACTAAAATTTTGTCGCCTTCTTTAGGGCGAATGCGAACATTGCGGTTTGATCCCTTGAACATGGCCGCGCGAACTTGGGCTTTGTTGTCCTTCAGCGTGAAATACCAATGCCCTGATGCGGCTGCCACAAAGTTGGATATTTCAGCCGATAGCCAAATAAGGCCAATTTCGCCTTCCAGTACGGTTCTGGCTAAGCGATTTAGCTTGGTAACTGTTAAAATTTGTCGAGACGTAGATGGCGAATTTGTAAACATAAAAAAAATCACTGGGTTTAATACATTTAGAGTTTACCTGAAAACTAAAAAACACTACAATTGCGCCGCAATTAACCCTCAACTGAATAGGTGTTGTTGCATGCTACGTATCATCCAAGAAGCCCTGACGTTCGACGATGTGTTGCTGGTTCCCGGCCACTCGACCGTCCTCCCTCACACAGCCAACTTACAAACACGCCTTACGCGTGGCGTAACGTTAAATATTCCAATGGTGTCTGCTGCCATGGACACGGTTTCTGAAGCCCGTCTAGCTATTGCGCTAGCCCAAGAGGGTGGTATTGGTTTCATTCATAAAAACATGAAGCCCGAAGAGCAAGCCAAACACGTACGTGAAGTTAAGAAATACGAAAGTGGTGTGGTATCTGACCCGGTAACGGTTGAAGAGAATGCGACCATTGGTGAAGTTATCGCGCTTTCTAAGCGTCTTGGTTACTCTGGATTCCCGGTGACTGACAAAGATAATAACCTAATTGGTATTGTGACAGGCCGCGATCTTCGCTTTGAAAAGCGTTTGAATTTGCCTATTAGAAACGTAATGACCGGTAAGGATGATCTGGTTACCGTTAAAGAAGGTGCAAGCTCTGATGTGGTGTTAGATCTTATGCACGAACACCGCATTGAGAAAATTCTTGTCGTCGACGACGCGTTTAAGCTTACAGGCCTGATCACTGTTAAAGACTTCCAGAAAGCAGAAAATAAGCCTAACGCATGTAAAGACTCGCTTGGTCGCCTACGTGTTGGTGCTGCGGTAAGCGTTGGACCAGGTACTGACGAACGTATTGCACTACTTGTAGATGCAGGCGTTGACGTTCTACTTATCGATACCTCTCACGGTCACTCGCAAGGTGTTATTGACCGCGTGAAAAAGGTACGTGCAGACTATCCAGATGTACAAATTATTGCGGGTAACGTTGCGACGGGCGATGGCGCGAAAGCACTTGCCGATGCCGGCGTAGATGCTGTTAAAGTGGGAATTGGCCCTGGTTCAATTTGTACTACCCGTATCGTAACCGGTTGCGGTGTGCCTCAAATTACTGCGGTATCAGATGCAGTAGAAGCGCTTAAAGATACTGACATTCCAGTAATCGCTGACGGCGGTATTCGTTTTTCGGGTGACATTGCTAAGGCGTTGGCTGCTGGCGCAAGCTGCGTAATGGTTGGCAGCATGCTAGCAGGTACTGAAGAAGCGCCAGGCGAAGTAGAACTTTTCCAAGGCCGTTATTACAAGTCATATCGCGGTATGGGTTCACTAGGCGCTATGGATCAAAGCCACGGTTCGTCAGACCGTTACTTCCAAGATTCTGATAACGCTGAGAAATTAGTACCAGAAGGTATTGAAGGCCGCGTAGCGTACAAAGGTCCAATTGCTAATATTATCCATCAGCAAATGGGCGGCTTGCGCTCAGCCATGGGCTTAACGGGCTGCGCAACGATTGAAGAGCTCAATACCAAGGCACAATTTGTGCGCGTAACTTCAGCCGGAATGGGCGAGAGCCACGTTCACGATGTAAGCATTACCAAAGAAGCGCCAAACTACCGTTTAGGTTAAGGCGACCGACGACTGCGAGGCTGGTACTACACCAGCCTTTGTTCTTTTATTTAACGGGTAAAAATAAAACATGACCACAAATATCCACGACCAACGCATACTTATTTTGGATTTTGGCTCGCAATACACGCAGTTGATAGCACGTCGTGTTCGCGAAATAGGCGTTTACTGTGAGCTTTGGGCTTGGGATGTGACCGAAGAGCAAATCCGCGAATTTAATCCTCAAGGGATTATTCTGTCAGGTGGCCCAGAGTCAGTAACCGAAGAAGGTTCACCACGCGCGCCCGAGTACGTATTTGAAGCCGGCGTGCCAGTGCTAGGCGTGTGCTATGGCATGCAAACCATGGCACAACAGCTAGGTGGTGGCGTACTGGGTTCAGACAAGCGTGAATTTGGTTATGCGCAAGTAGAAGTGATTAAGCCAAGCCCGCTGCTGGATAAAATTGAAGATGCGATAGGCGATAACGGCGCGGCGCTGCTTGATGTATGGATGAGCCACGGCGATAAAGTGGCAGCTATTCCCGAAGGTTTTGAAACCATCGCGCAAACCGCTTCATGCCCACATGCTGCAATGTATAACGCAGAGAAGCAATTCTATGGCGTGCAGTTCCACCCTGAAGTGACTCACACTCGCCAAGGCATGCGTCTATTAACTCACTTTGTGATGGACATCTGTAAGTGTGAAAAGCTCTGGACAGCTGGCGCAATTATTGATGATGCCATTGAGCGTATAAAAGATAAGGTGGGCGATGAAGAAGTTATTCTTGGCCTTTCAGGCGGCGTAGATTCTTCAGTAACAGCCATGCTGCTTCACCGCGCGATAGGTGACAAACTTACTTGTGTGTTTGTAGACAATGGCCTGCTTCGCTTAAATGAAGCTGATCAGGTAATGGAAATGTTTGGTGACCATTTCGGCCTTAACATTATCCGTGTAGACGCTGAAGAGCGTTTCCTTGATCGCCTAAAAGGCATTGAAGATCCTGAGCTTAAACGTAAAGCTATTGGTAATGAGTTCGTTCGTGTATTTGACGAGGAAGCGGGTAAGCGTGAAAACGCGAAGTGGTTAGCGCAAGGTACTATTTACCCAGACGTTATTGAATCAGCGGGTTCTGCAACGGGTAAAGCGCACGTAATCAAATCGCACCACAACGTGGGTGGTCTTCCAGAAGATATGGAGCTGGGTCTTGTTGAGCCACTGCGTGAACTCTTTAAAGACGAAGTACGCAAAATCGGCCTTGAGCTAGGTTTACCGTACGACATGCTTTACCGTCACCCTTTCCCTGGTCCGGGTCTAGGTGTTCGTGTACTTGGAGAAATTAAGAAAGAATATTGCGACTTACTACGTCGTGCTGACGCTATCTTCATTGAAGAGCTATATGCAGCTGACCTATACCAAAAAGTAAGCCAAGCGTTTACGGTATTCCTTCCAGTGCGCTCAGTTGGCGTAATGGGTGATGCGCGTAAATACGACTGGGTAGTAAGCCTTCGTGCAGTAGAAACCATCGATTTCATGACAGCTCACTGGGCACATTTACCCTACGACTTCCTAGGTAAAGTGTCGAATCGCATTATCAATGAAATTGACGGCATTAGCCGCGTAGTATACGACATTTCTGGTAAGCCACCTGCTACAATTGAGTGGGAATAAACGGGTGTAAATTTACCGAAATGAAAAGAGAGCCTTCGGGCTCTTTTTTTGTATCTACTTAAAAAAGAACAAGTTAATAAGCCTGTTACTATAAGGATGTATATTTTCGCATATATTGGTATGTTGATTCATACCAAATTTGTAACCATACCGTCATAAAAATATCATTTAATGGCGACGTCCTTCTTTAAATTTATACTAAAGGTTAATCCGTGTTCAATTACACAAGCATCAGCCGTTTGGTGATGACGCCTGTTCTCGCCAGCTTTTTAATTCTTGTACTATTAAACGGTGCCTCAATTCTAAAGTCTTTCTCGTTACTTAATTCATTCGATGAGTTAGAAAACACCCTTGTTCAGTCAGAACGAGACGTCAATACCACGCTAAGTACTTTCAAAACTCAAGTGCAAGAGTGGAAGAACGTATTGTTGCGTGGCCACAAAAAAGACGACCGAGAAAAATACTGGGAGCGATTCAAGCAGAGAGAGGCCGACATCACTCGCCAGTTTGACCTGATGCTATCAAGTAGTGTGATAAGTGAAAGCGTGAAGTCAGATATCAGGCAATTTCAAAAAGCCCATGCAGTCATGGCCGAGAAATACCGTGAAGGATACGACGCATTTATTAACTCAGGGTTTGATCCAAAGGTTGGAGATAGCTTTGTTCGAGGTATTGATAGAGAGCCTGCTAAGCTCCTCTCAGGTATCGCGGCGGAAATTGCAGCCGATTCAGCGAATGCGATTGCTGAACTTAAAGCCAATACGCGCACTATGCTCTGGATAATTCTACTGGCAGCAATTGCGCTCTCTGTGCTTTCTGTTGCTTATGTGATTGCTCGTTTGCGCTCTCAGGTTATTAAACCAACGAAGCAGGTTGCGGCGTGTATATCCAACTTGGCTCATAGCCGTTACGACTACGCGTTAACGTATTCCAGCGACCATGAATTGGGCATGCTGGCAGAATCTGCCAGGGCATTACAAAACAAATTAAAAGATTCGGTTGCGCAGCTTCAACAGGCGGAGACAGAAATGGAGAAGGCGTTTGGCACCCTCGGTAACGTCAGTCAATCCATTATGGAAGGCGCCAATGGACAACGGGATGCGTCGCGCTCGCTTGATAGCAGTACGGATAAACTTAAAGAGATTGTGCAAAATTTAGTGGCAATCACCGACCAAGTTGCTGTGGCGACAAATAACTCAGAAAAGAACGTGGCAAGTTGTTATGCCACGTTTGAAAGCGCCAATGCAGGCTTTAAGCAACTAGCAAAAACGGTAACCGAATCTAGTAATATTGTATCTGAACTGCAAAGCCGCAGTACCAATATTCTAAAAGTGGTAAATGTTATTAATGAAATTGCCGATCAGACTAACCTGCTGGCTCTAAACGCAGCAATTGAAGCTGCTAGGGCAGGTGAGCATGGCCGTGGTTTTGCTGTGGTAGCCGACGAGGTTCGAGCACTTGCAGCTAAAACACAGCAGTCGACCAAGGAAATTAACGACATTTTAAGTAGTTTTGAAGCTGAAGCTAAAGGGGCCGTTGCGGCGATGTCGTCAGGCAAGCAGCTGTCAGACACAAACGCAGCAGAAGCAGCAACAGCGCTTGAAACACTCAATAACGTGGTGAGGGATATTAAAGAAACGGCGAGCGTAGTTGTGGCGCTTAACGAAGCCGCAGATGAGCAAGAAGCTGTACTTCAGCAGGTGGAAACAATAATCAGTAATGTGGTCACATCATCTGAAAAATATCATCAACTTGCTCAGCGTGATGACATGTCACGCTCAATGAAAAGTATGTCAGAAAATGTTGAAAAGGTGGTGAACAGTTTGACCCGCTAACTGTGCTTTGTCAGTATAAACACGTTAAAAGGGAGTGTTTGAACAATGTTCACGCTCCTTTTCTTTTATCTGTTATAGATGCGCGCGTCCTAAACCAGTATTGATAATAATGACAACACCACTCGTATTTCATCCTATTTATAGCCAGTTAGATCTTCCTGAGCGACACCGATTTCCCATCGAGAAGTACGTAGGTATTCGCGATGAATTGTTAAATCGTGGTGTGGAAGCATCGCGTTTTGTTACTCCATCACCGGTTGATCTTTCTTTTCTCACTGCCTATTACGATCCGGACTATGTTGATGCACTAAGTACTGGCGCATTAGATAGGAAAGCCATGCGCCGCATAGGCTTTCCCTGGTCGCAGCAGCTGATTGAGCGTACCCGTACTGCCGTCGCTGGGACCTGTTTAACAGCCAAGCTAGCTCTAGAGCATGGAAAAGCATTGAATTTGACGGGCGGGTATCATCACGCGTTTGCTGATTTTGGTTCAGGTTTTTGCTTGTTCAACGATTTATATTTGGCAGCGAAAACTATGCAGCAAACCCCGTCCGTTGAAAATGTGCTTATTGTCGATTTAGATGTGCATCAAGGCGATGGCACAGCCAAACTTGCTGAAAACGACCGTGATATTTTTACTTTATCTATTCATGGTGAAAAGAACTTTCCTCACAGAAAGCAGCGTTCCGATATTGATATAGGGCTCGATAAGGGCACCGAAGACGACGAGTATCTAACTACGCTAGAACAAGCGCTAACGATGGTAATGAGGCAGTTTCAACCCGATGCCATCATCTATGACGCAGGCGTTGATGTGCATGTAAACGACGACCTTGGTCATTTGCATATTTCTACGCAAGGCGTGTACGAAAGAGATACGCAAGTTTTTGCGTTAGCCGAGCGTTTAGGCGTTCCGATTGCTGCGGTAATTGGTGGAGGCTACCAAAGAGATATTGCAGCACTGGTAGATGTGCATATTCAGCTTTATCGCGCGGCAGGCGTGATTGATTAGCAAACAGTGATGCCTAAAATGAAAAGAGCACGCCATACAAAAGCGGTTTGGCGTGCCCATCCTGTGTCTACGTGGTTATTTATTACAAAAAGTGCAGCTGAAAACCGATACCAATACGTTCTTGTGAGCGGTTATAGTCGATAAGCGAATCGCCATAGCCATTGAAGTATTGAAGCAAGACTTCATAGCGATCAGAGATAGGGTAGGTGAAGTCTAGCTGGATGCTGCCTCGGTTCTCATCTACGTCGAGGTTATTTCGTAAAAGCGCCAGTACTTTAAACGCGCCAATTTTCCTTCCATAACCAAGTTCCATTCTACCGTAATAGTCTTGTATATCAGGGTTATCGTCGCCGGTTGGATCAAGCGGGTCTGTTTTCTCGTCTTCAGGAATACGGTACCACGTCTTTAGGTAGTAGATATCGTCATCGTCGCTAAAGACAATAGAGGCAAATATACGGTTCCAGCTTCGAGAGCGCAGCCCGCTTTGACCGTTAGACATATGATTGAAACCAACTTGAAAAGTATTAAATTTGTAGCCAAGTACGGAATAATCGGCTGTTTCTTGCCAAAAGACTTCTGGTTCGTAATTGGTCTCGCGAAACGGCTTCGACGCTTCACTGTTATAAAGCTGCCAGAAAGAGGTTAGCGTAAAGCCAAAGTAAACGCCGTCGAATCCTGTATCTTCCAAATAAAGCGGCAGCTTTGCGCTTACCTGAAATTTGGCTTCTTTATTGTCTATGTTCTCGTTTGTGAGTTCTTCACTGGCTACAGAGCTTGGGTTGGAAACGTAAGTAATTGGAAGTAGATAGTTTTGTCTATGCTGAGTGATAGCAAACACATTATCCAGTGCTTCTTTATCGCCTTCTAATCGGTTATCCAGTGCACTTTCCGTGATGGTGTCACGTTTGATGATATCGATAACTTCAATACCGCTTTCTTCCTGAGACGATTGATTTTCTTCATTTTCAACAGTGCGCTCTTGTTCACTATTTTCTAAAGATGACGCTTGTTCGCTTACCACTTCTTGTGATTGTTGAGCGCACACAGGCGTACAAGCAGCAAATGCTGCCAAAAATACAAAAGGCTTTAACACAGACACCTTTAATTCTCCGTAACGTGGGGTTATTGTTATGCTTAACTGAAGTCCAGTGCTTGGCCTTCTGAAGATGCAAATACTTGTAGATTAGACTCTGCCACTGTGACGTATACATTACAATGGTTTACAACATCATCTATATCGTCATCAGTCCGTTCTGGATCATGACTATATAAAGCTAATTTTTTTGCGTTACATGCCATTGCTAGTTTCACCGCTTCTTCCGCGACCGAATGACCCCATCCGTTCTTAGCTGGCATGTCTGACAACATATACTGTGCATCATGTATTAGCAGATCGGCATTTTGCGCAAATTTTGCGAAATCGATAAAGTCTGTTTCTTTTTTGTAGGGAGGGTAAAGCTCATTATCTGTTATGTAAGCCACCTTTGCGTCATCGGCTTCAATACAATAGGCACTGCCACGACCGGGGTGGTTCATGGCTAAGCGAGTTATGGTTGCGCTTCCTACTGAAAATCGGCTTGTAGACTTGGGAATATCGACAATAGAAATGTTAGCTTTCAGCGCACTTCGGGGGACTGGAAATAACGACCCTTCCATTTGCTTTAAAATTTGATCAGGTTCATCAAGGAGGGTTTGACCCGGGTATATGTTGATTTCGCGTGAAGCCTGATAGATAGGCGCAAAAAAAGGGAAGCCTTGAATATGATCCCAATGGTTGTGGCTCAACAGCAGATTAATGGGTGTATTTTTTTGAATAAGGCGCTCGCCAAGCACGCGAATCCCTGTGCCAGAGTCGAGGATGATATCGGTACCATCCTCAAGCTCAATGTGAACGCATGCAGTATTGCCACCATAGCGGACGTAAGCTGCTCCCGGGGTAGGGATTGACCCTCTTACGCCATAAAATGTTAACCGCATACGCCCTCTTTTCTAATCTAATCGGCGAGATCAGGCGCTAGAGTGCGGCTACAAAGTCCTTTGCTGCGCTAATATCTAACAACTGCTTTTCACCAGTACGTCTATTCTTATACTCAACCTGTTGATTATCTAGGTTTCTTTCACCAATAACAATGCTGTGAGGTATGCCAATTAATTCCATATCATTGAACATGACACCCGGACGCTCTTTTCTGTCGTCAAACAACACTTCTACGCCAAGGGCAACAAGCTCTTCATAAAGCGCTTCCGCTGCTTCTTTAATACGATGAGACTTATGCATATTCATTGGTATTAATGCAATTTTAAACGGTGCAATAGGATCTGGCCACTTTATGCCAAATTTATCGTGGTTTTGCTCGATAGCTGCCGCAACAATTCGAGATACGCCTATACCGTAACAACCCATAGTTAAGGTTTGGTGCTTACCTGATTCGCTTAGTACGCCGCAGTTCATGGCCTCTGAATACTTGCTGCCAAGCTGGAAGATATGACCCACTTCGATGCCGCGTTTAATATCTAGCGTGCCTTTCCCGTCAGGAGATGCATCGCCTGCTACAACGTTGCGAATATCAACGCCAGTAACATCTTCAGACCAGTTTACGTTAATATTTATCTTACCGCCTGCGCCTGCGCCCGTAGTGAAGTCAGCAAGGGCAGCTGCACTGGCGTCAATAAAAGCGGGTACAGGCAGGTTGGTTGCATCAGCGAACAATGGTGACACGCCAAGAATATCTTTTGCTTGTTCAAATGATGCTTCAACAAGCGGGCTTGCAACGCCGTCTAACTTCTCTGCTTTTACATCATTAAGCTCATGATCAGCACGAAGTACCAGGGCTACCCATTTATCAGAAACTACTTCTTCGCCTTTACTGTCTACATCATTAGAAGCTTTCACTACTACGACTTTAACCGCGTTTGTCACTTCGGCTTCTACGCTTTTTAAGATGGCATTGAAATCTTTGCCTTTGGCATCTTTAGTCTCAACTGCAGCGCCCGATGCGACAGCTTTTTCAGGCGCAACAGCTTCAGCCATTTCAACATTGGCTGCGTAATCACTATCGCTTGAGAAAGCGATATCGTCTTCACCTGATGCGGCAAGTACGTGGAATTCGTGAGAGTGATTACCACCAATAGATCCAGAGTCGGCAATGACTGCTCTGAAGTCTAAGCCCATACGCGAGAATATATTGCAGTAAGCGTCGTACATTTTTTGATACGTTTCTTCTAAACAGCTGTCTTCTAAGTGGAAGCTGTACGCATCTTTCATGGTAAATTCACGACCACGCATAATGCCGAAACGGGGGCGCACTTCGTCGCGGAATTTAGTCTGAATTTGGTATAGATTGAGTGGAAGCTGCTTGTAGCTGCTAATTTCATTACGCACAAGCGCGGTAATAACTTCTTCGTGCGTTGGACCTAATACGAAATCACGCTGGTGGCGGTCTTTAATACGAAGTAACTCTGGGCCGTATTCTTCCCATCGTCCAGATTCTTCCCACAGATCTGCGGGCTGAACAACGGGCATTAGCACTTCAATCGCGCCTGCTTTGTTCATTTCTTCACGAACAATATTGGCTACTTTATTAAGTACACGAAGACCAGATGGCAACCACGTGTATAGACCCGAGGCAAGCTTTCTGATCATACCAGCTCTTAGCATAAGCTGGTGGCTGATAACCTCTGCATCTGCAGGTGTTTCTTTCTGCGTGGCAAGCAAATATTGACTAGTGCGCATGTAAAGCAGGTATCCTGTTATAAATGTATTTATTACGGTTAGTGTGATGCTCTTTCGCAAACGGCAATTCGCAAAACAAAACATTGCGAAATGCTTGAACCGAGATAAGGTGTCACACGTTTGGGCGTATTCTAATTAACTGTGAGCTATTTCGCCACAGACTGTTAACACTAATAGTGTAATTATCCTAAATGAATCAGTTCGGTCACCATAACGGCGGCATCTCTTATTTCGAACCCCACATCAATATCGTATAACGTCACGCGGTAGGTTTTCTCGTCATTTTCAATTTGCTGTTTATAGGCTGGGCGAGGGTCTTGGGACAGTACCGCAGTCACCAAGGCAGAAAAATCACGGTGCTTTTTCTCTATTTCAGCAAGTATGGGCTGGATTGCATCAGCGAATGAAACGTCGCGATTGGGTATGGGGTTAATGTCATCAAGATTATCGCTGGCGCTAGGAACACTATCAGCGTACGCGATATAGGGCTTGATATCGACAAGTGGTGTGCCGTCGACTAAATCTACCCCTTCAACCACTAACTGTGTCTGTCCGTTACTGCTAACCACACCTTTGTTTTTCACCACAGACATGCCAATTCCATTAGGTCGGTGGGTACTGCGGCTTGCCAATACGCCCATAGTTGCATTACCACCTAGACGAGGGGCTTTTACCGTATTTTTCCAACCGCGTTCAATATTCTGGTGAAAAATAAAAAGCAGCCAAAGGTGACTGTAATTCTCTATCCCTTTAAGCATATTGATATCGTTAAAGCCTTCTTCGAAGGTGATAACACCTTGGGCGTTAGCCAAGTTGGGCTGTCGTGGAATAGCAAACTTTTGCTTGAAAGGCGTAGCGACGGTCGCTATCGCCTCGAGAGAAAATGAATTGTGGGTATTCACGTTTTAGCCTTAACGAAGTCAAAAATGTGTAACGTTGTCATATTACTCTCATAATTTGCAGGTAAAGTGACGTTTCAAGTGGAAGCTTGAGCCAAATAAACATCCTGCTTGTTATAAGGAGTTGCTTATTTGGGTTCCTTGGAGTAATCCAATACTTTGGGCCTGCTCGCATCACGAGATTATTCTCTTTTTGGTGCGTGTTTTTTACATTGCACAAAAAGTAAACTTCACGTGTTTTATCGAGCGGGCTTATCTTTTTTAAGCGTGTCTAACACACCCTCAAAATAAGGGCACCCAAGCGTCCGTGCTTTTTCAATGTTATGGCTGAATATCTTTTCGGCATCTTCTTCTTTCTTCATGTAGCGTGTGATATCAGCTTCACGAATCAAATGCAAAAGCGGGTAGGGTGAACGATTGGTATAGTTTTCAGCATCGTCTACGTCGCTACCGTCGAATACATAATTGGGGTGGAAGCTGGCAAGTTGGTAAGTGCCGCTGTATCCCCAGTCGTGCAGCATATTATCGCTGATAGCCAATACATCGAGATATTCGTTGAAATCAGCAAGGGTTGAATGCGTGAGTGCAATTAGTGTTGTCGCGGTGGTGTCATTCTCTTCTAAATGCCGCAACTCATCGTAAAGCGATTGAACAGCATTTCCCGCATCGCCCTCAATTACCACACACCGAATTTGGTGAGGTGTTCTTACATAGCGCGCAAAGGGACAAAAGTTGTGCTTTATCACAATGTCGTCAACCCATTTAAGCGTTGCATCAATTACGTGCTGTTCCCATAAAGGAGATGTTGGTTCTGCCATAAAAGGTGTAGGTCAGTTTGAGTCTGTGTTCAACGTGAGGGGAGTATAAAACAAAAAGGCAGAAATTTAATTTCTGCCTAACATATTGGTTGAACTATTTGTGCTTTAAGAATGATATTTTACGTAAGCTTCCAGCGTATTCTCAATCAAACTGGCTACTGTCATCGGCCCAACTCCGCCTGGAACGGGGGTTATCCAGCCTGCGCGCTCTTTCGCTTTTTCGAAATCAACATCGCCAACAAGTGAACCATCATTAACGCGATTAATACCTACATCAATGACAATCGCGCCCTGTTTTACCCAGTCACCAGGAATAAAGTTCGGTTTACCTACCGCGACTACCAGTAGGTCTGCACGTTGAACGTGACTTTTTAGGTCTTGAGTAAACTTGTGACAGGTAGTAACGGTGCAGCCTGCTAAAAGCAGTTCCAGGCTCATAGGGCGCCCCACAATGTTCGACGCACCTACAATGACCGCGTCTAAGCCTTTTACAGGGCGCTTGGTTGACTCTATCATGGTCATGATGCCTTTTGGCGTGCAGGGACGTAATGCTGGAATACGCTGTGCAAGGCGGCCAATGTTGTATGGATGAAATCCGTCGACATCTTTATGAGGGTGAATACGTTCAAGTACCTTTTCTGCATTTAACCCTGCAGGTAAAGGAAGCTGTACCAGAATTCCGTCTATCTCTTTATCTTCGTTTAGCTCGTCCACTAAATTTAGCAAGCTCTCTTCTGTGGTATCAGAAGGAAGGTCGAAAGAGCGAGAAACGAACCCCACTTCTTCGCACGCTTTACGTTTATTGGAAACATAAACTTGAGAAGCTGCATCACTGCCAACAAGGACAACGGCTAGGCCTGGTTGTCTTTTACCTGCTTGCGTAAGCGATTCAACATAGGAGGTTACGTGTTGGCGAACTTGTTTGGCAATTAGTTTGCCGTCAATAAGATGGGCGGTCATAGTCTTGTACGATTCTTATATGGTTGGGTGGTCAACAAGTGCCCTATATTGTTTCATAAAATAGGACTAATACTCTAGTAGTTATTACTCGGCAATTATTCGCCACAAATGTTCAACGTAAACGACCGTTAATGGAAAGCCTGATGCTTACCCTCCAAAAAAAGCGCAAACCTAGGCTAAAGACAGGAAAATACAAGGGTAATTGTTCAAAAAAACGTGAGAATGGATGCTTTGTGAGCGGTTGATGATTTAATTTAAAAAAGTGTTTGACGAGGTGGGGGGATGTCAGTAATATTCGCACCCCGTAACGGCACAGAGGCTAACGCTTCAAGGTCGGTACGACAGTCGGTGAGTGGCGCAGCTTGGTAGCGCACTTGTTTTGGGTACAAGGGGTCGCAGGTTCAAATCCTGTCTCACCGACCACTTTTTGCAGCGAAGATTCGCCAAGCGCCCGTAGCTCAGCTGGATAGAGCAACGGCCTTCTAAGCCGTGGGTCGCAGGTTCGAATCCTGCCGGGCGCGCCATGCGAGTCAGGTAGGTCCTGATAGCAAGGCTGAATTTTCGTATTTACACTGCTAAAATAAAGCGTGTAAATGGCAAACACACCCTATGGTGGGCGTAGCTCAGTTGGTAGAGCCCCGGATTGTGATTCCGGTTGTCGTGGGTTCAAGTCCCATCGTCCACCCCACTTTTTTGCGGAAGTGGTGGAATTGGTAGACACGCTGGATTTAGGTTCCAGTGCTTCACGGCGTGAGAGTTCAAGTCTCTCCTTCCGCACCATGTTTTCAAGCTTTATCAAAAGCTTAATGTAAGCATTCCAGTCGGTGAGTGGCGCAGCTTGGTAGCGCACTTGTTTTGGGTACAAGGGGTCGCAGGTTCAAATCCTGTCTCACCGACCATTTATGCTTTCTTCGATTCAGTAAATACTTCTAGCCAAGAGTGATAAATCATCTATGGGCTAGGGTATGAGTCGACTTCAACTACCGAGTAGCTATGTAAGATCCTGACAGCTCGGTAGGCGCTTATGTGTTTATCAATTCACACATAAGACTGATCAGGATTACTGTGGTGGGCGTAGCTCAGTTGGTAGAGCCCCGGATTGTGATTCCGGTTGTCGTGGGTTCAAGTCCCATCGTCCACCCCACTTTTTCGCGGAAGTGGTGGAATTGGTAGACACGCTGGATTTAGGTTCCAGTGCTTCACGGCGTGAGAGTTCAAGTCTCTCCTTCCGCACCATATTTAAAGCTCTCGCAGGGCATTCCAAAAAGATATATCTGTCGGTGAGTGGCGCAGCTTGGTAGCGCACTTGTTTTGGGTACAAGGGGTCGCAGGTTCAAATCCTGTCTCACCGACCATTATCTTTCTCTCCTCTTTATTCATTGCTCAATAAATTCGCATAAATTCCATCTTTTTCGCTATTTAGGCTATTAGTTTCGCTATTTGGTCAAAATGCGTTCAAATGGTTGTTACAAACTTGTGTTTGCCTCTCGACTCTTGTGGTATGCGGCTGTATACTACCGCGTCTTTTTTTAACCAGTACGTTTGTTTCAGGTTGGCTTTTTGACACAATTTCGTGTCCTAACTTTGATTTTATAAACGTCGAATAACGACCTCTACCCCGGCGTGATATGCAACTCTTGCATGACGGGAGAGGGGATTGAGAACAAAACGCCTGTAAAGGCGTATAGTTGAGGTAACATAATGCAAGTTTCAGTCGAGACGACCCAGGGTTTAGAACGCCGTCTTACTATCACCGTTCCAGCTGACACGGTTGATTCAGCAGTTAAGTCACGTCTACAGCAATTGGCGAAAACACAACGCATCAACGGCTTCCGTCCAGGTAAAGTTCCTGTAAACGTAATCAAAAAGCGTTTCGGCCAAGCTGTTCGCCAAGAAGTTGCTGGCGATGTTATGCAGCAAAACTTCTACCAAGCAGTGATTCAAGAAAAAATTCAGCCTGCTGGTATGCCGAAGTTTGAACTGACTAAAGACGAAGACGGTCAGGACCTAGAATTCACAGCATCTTTCGAAGTTTACCCAGAAGTAGAAGTGAAAGGTGTTAGCGATATCGAAATCGAAAAGCCAGTAGTAGAAATTACTGACGAAGATCTAGATAACATGATGGAAACACTTCAGAAGCAGCACGCGACTTGGAAAGAAGTTAAGCGTAAAGCGAAGAAAGATGACAAAGTTATCATCGACTTCGTTGGTTCTATCGACGGTGAAGAGTTTGAAGGTGGTAAAGCAGAAGACTTCGCTCTTGAGCTAGGCAAAGATCGCATGATCCCTGGTTTCGAAAAGCCTCTTGTTGGCGCGAAAGCGGGTGAAGAAGTGACTATCGAAGTAACTTTCCCTGAAGACTACCACGCAGAAAACCTAAAAGGTAAAGATGCAGTTTTCCAAACTACCGTTAAGAAAGTAGAAGGCCTAAACCTTCCAAAAGTTGACGAAGAGTTTGCTAAACTATTCGGTGTTGAAGAAGGCGGTGTTGACGCGCTTAAAGCTGAAGTTCGTAAGAACATGCAGCGTGAACTAAACCAGACGCTAAAAGCGCAAGTTAAAGAAGACGTTATTGCTAAGCTAGTTGAAGCTAACGAGATTGATATTCCTCAAGCGCTTATCGATCAAGAAGTGAACGCACTTCGCGAGCAAGCCAAACAACGTTTCAGCCAACAAGGCGGTGGCCAGAACCTTCCAGACCTACCAGCTGAATTATTTACTGACAACGCTAAACGTCGCGTATCTATTGGTCTTCTTCTAGGTGAAGTGATCAAGCAGAACGAACTTAAAGCAGACGAAGCTAAAGTTAACGAGATGATCGAAACTGCTGCTTCAGCGTATGAAGATCCGCAAGAAGTTGTTGATTACTACAACAACAACCAAGAGCTTATGCAACAAATGCAGAACGTTGCACTAGAAGAACAAGCTATTGAGTGGGTTCTTGAGCAAGCAAAAGTTACCGAAGTAACTAAAGCTTTTGACGAGGTTATGAACAAACAGGCGTAATTTTTTACTGTCTGATTGACATTACTTGTCAGCAACTGCTTAAATGCTCGGGGTCTTCCGAGCATTTTTGTTTTTAACGCTAGATAATCAAGGTAGCTATGACTAATACCCCGTTTGACCCAATGAATGCACTTGTTCCTATGGTTGTTGAGCAAACCTCTAAAGGTGAGCGCTCATACGACATTTATTCTCGCCTATTGAAAGAAAACGTAATTTTCTTGGTAGGACAAGTTGAAGATCACATGGCCAACCTCATCGTTGCTCAAATGTTGTTCTTAGAAGCTGAAAACCCAGAGAAAGATATTTTCTTATACATTAACTCACCAGGTGGTTCGGTAACTGCTGGCATGGCAATTTACGATACGATGAAGTTTATCAAGCCAGACGTGAGTACAGTATGTATGGGCCAAGCTGCAAGCATGGGCGCATTTCTACTATCTGCAGGAGCAAAAGGTAAGCGCTACTGTCTACCTAACTCGCGCGTAATGATTCACCAACCGCTTGGTGGCTTCCAAGGTCAGGCATCTGATTTTGAAATACACGCGAAAGAAATTCTGTCTATTAAAGAGAAATTGAATCGCCTTATGGCGGACCATACTGGTCAAGACTATGAAAAAGTCGCGCGTGACACAGACCGTGATAACTTCTTGAGTGCAACTGAGGCAAAAGAATATGGCCTTGTTGACCAAGTTTTAGCAAATCGATCTGACGTAGCCGCAACTAAGTAGTATAGTTATAGTAGACCTGAGCCAGTGCACAGCACGTTTTGGTTTTCGGCTCAGGCAAGGCAGAGGCAAAAGTAATGAGTGATAAGCAAAGCGGTGACGGTGATAATAAGCTACTGTACTGTTCGTTTTGTGGCAAAAGCCAACACGAAGTAAGAAAGTTAATAGCAGGCCCGTCGGTATTCATTTGCGACGAGTGTGTTGAGTTATGTAACGATATCATTCGCGAAGAAATTAAGGAAATCGCGCCTAAGCAAAAGCAGGACGCTTTACCTAAACCAAGTGAAATTCATGCCCACCTAGACGATTACGTTATCGGGCAAGAACATGCAAAGAAGGTATTATCAGTAGCGGTCTATAACCACTACAAGCGCTTGCGCAATGGCGACGTTCACGAAGGCGTAGAACTTGGCAAAAGTAATATTTTGCTAATAGGACCTACCGGTAGTGGTAAAACGCTGCTAGCGGAAACCCTAGCGCGCCTGCTTGATGTTCCATTCACCATGGCTGACGCAACCACGCTAACTGAAGCTGGCTACGTGGGCGAAGACGTTGAGAACATCATCCAGAAGTTACTGCAGAAGTGCGACTACGACGTAGAGAAAGCGCAGCGCGGAATTGTTTACATCGATGAAATCGATAAGATTTCTCGTAAGTCAGACAACCCATCTATCACTCGTGACGTTTCGGGTGAAGGTGTACAGCAGGCGCTTTTAAAGCTGATTGAGGGTACGGTTGCGTCTGTTCCTCCGCAAGGTGGACGTAAGCACCCACAGCAGGAATTCCTGCAGGTTGATACCTCTAAGATATTGTTCATCTGTGGTGGTGCGTTTGCTGGTCTTGATAAAGTTATTGAGCAACGCGCACAAAAAGACACGGGTATTGGATTTGGTGCTACGGTTAAGTCGAAAGACAACAGCAAACAAATCAGTGAACTGTTTAAGCAAGTTGAGCCTGAAGACTTAGTGAAATATGGGTTGATTCCAGAGTTCATTGGACGTCTACCGGTAGTAACAAGCCTTGAAGAGTTGAATGAAGAAGCACTAATTCAAATTCTACGCGAGCCTAAGAATGCAATCACCAAGCAATATGGTGCATTGTTCTCGATGGAAGATGTAGAGCTAGAGTTCCGTGACGATGCACTTAATGCTATTGCTAAAAAGGCAATGGATCGTAAGACAGGCGCACGTGGTCTTCGCTCAATCGTTGAAGCGGTTTTGCTTGATACTATGTACGACCTTCCTTCAATGGAAGACGTGAGCAAAGTTGTTATTGATGAAACCGTTATTCGCGGTGAATCAAAACCTATCTTGATTTACGACAGCAACGAAAAGAAAGCCGCCTCTGAATAGATGCTGGTTTTGTGAAAAAAGGCCCTTCAGGGCCTTTTTTTGTTTTTAACAGCCAAAGTTTCAGACTTTGTTGTCTAATCTGACCTACGTTTAACCAAAGGGTATACCTTGAAAGTGGGTGATATTTGAGCGGTTAAAACAAATCTCGCTATCCTTTCTACTAGATTTTTGCGTTTAGTATTGCCATTCGAGGCAAAATCGATAATGGTTGTACTAAGGTCAACAGGCCCTAGAGCAGGGAAGGTAAGGTTAAGGAATTAACGCACTTTAATAAGTTTCGATTGAACTTTGCTCTTGCATCCCCATATAAAAATGACATTTCAAACTAATTGAGAACAAGTATGACAGTTGAGCGTGAAAATCGCATTGAAATTCCTGTGCTTGCCTTGCGGGACGTGGTTGTTTACCCGCATATGGTCATACCCCTATTTGTTGGGCGTGAGAAATCAATTCGTTGTCTAGAAGCGGCAATGGATAATGACAAACAAATTTTTCTAGTAGCACAAAAAGACGCTGGCGTAGATGAACCTGAAGCGGACGACATCTATACCGTCGGTACTATTGCTACTATCCTACAACTTCTAAAGCTACCCGACGGTACGGTTAAAGTGCTGGTAGAAGGTAGTGTACGCGGTGAAATTGAAAGCTATAAGCAATCAGAGCCGTTCTTTGTTGCTAATGTAGACAAACTAACTGATGAAGAGATTGATGAGAGCGAACAAGAAGTGCTTATTCGCTCTGCGGTTTCTCAGTTTGAAGGCTACGTAAAGCTAAACAAAAAAATTCCACCAGAAGTACTGACATCACTAAATGGCATTGAAGATGCGCCTCGTTTAGCCGACACCATGGCTGCACATATGCCTCTTAAGCTTACTGAAAAGCAAAAAGTGTTAGAGATGCAGGGCGTCAATGAGCGTCTTGAATATCTGATGGCGCTGATGGAAGGCGAAATTGATTTGCTGCAGGTCGAAAAGAAAATTCGTACCCGCGTTAAAAAGCAAATGGAAAAGAGCCAGCGCGAGTACTACTTGAATGAGCAGATGAAAGCTATTCAGAAAGAGTTGGGTGAACTGGATGACGCACCTGACGAATTTGAAGCGTTATCTAAAAAGATAGCCGACGCTAAAATGCCTAAAGAAGCGGAAGATAAAGCGAAAGCTGAACTTCAAAAGCTTAAGATGATGTCACCAATGTCTGCAGAAGCTACCGTGCTTCGAAGCTACATTGAATGGTTGACTAACGTGCCGTGGAACAAGCGCTCGCCGGTTAAGAAAGATCTTTCCCGCGCAGAAGGTGTGCTTAACGAAGACCACTACGGCCTAGAGAAAGTGAAAGAGCGCATTCTTGAGTATTTAGCCGTTCAGCAGCGTGTTAAGAAGCTAAAAGGCCCAATTCTGTGTCTTGTTGGTCCTCCAGGTGTAGGTAAAACTTCATTAGGCCAGTCGATAGCGAAAGCGACAGGTCGCAAATATGTGCGTATGGCACTAGGTGGCGTACGTGACGAAGCTGAAATCCGTGGTCACCGTCGTACTTACATTGGCTCATTGCCAGGTAAGCTAGTTCAAAAAATGGCGAAAGTAGGGGTTAAAAACCCGCTCTTCTTACTTGATGAAATCGATAAGATGTCATCAGATATGCGAGGCGACCCTGCGTCAGCGCTTCTTGAAGTACTAGATCCAGAGCAAAACAATAGCTTTAGTGATCATTATCTGGAAGTCGACTACGACCTGTCAGACGTTATGTTCGTAGCCACCTCTAACAGCATGAATATTCCAGGCCCGTTACTTGACCGTATGGAAGTGATTCGTCTATCTGGCTACACAGAAGATGAAAAACTCAACATTGCAAAGAACCATTTAATTGGTAAGCAAATGGAACGCAATGGGCTTAAAGCGAAGGAGTTGGAAATTACCGATTCTGCCGTTATCGGTATGATTCGATACTATACCCGTGAAGCCGGGGTTCGTAGCTTAGAGCGCGAAGTATCGAAGGTATGCCGTAAAGCCGTGAAAGATATTTTACTTAAGAAAAGCAAAGACAAAGTAGTAGTAACACAGGATAACCTTAAGGACTATCTTGGCGTTCAGCGCTTTGACTACGGTAAAGCGGACAAAGACAATCAAATTGGCCAAGTTACAGGACTTGCTTGGACGCAGGTAGGTGGTGACTTACTGACCATTGAAACAACGTCGGTTCCGGGCAAAGGCAAAATGACATCAACGGGTTCGTTAGGTGATGTCATGCAAGAGTCTATTAAGGCTGCCATGACGGTAGTAAGAAGTCGTGCAGAAAAGCTTCGCATAAACGATGACTTCTACGAGAAACGTGATATTCACGTGCACGTACCTGAAGGTGCTACGCCGAAAGATGGCCCTAGCGCAGGTATTGCTATGTGTACTGCACTTGTCTCGTCACTTACGGGTAACCCTGTGAAGTGCGATGTAGCCATGACCGGTGAAATCACCCTACGTGGTGAGGTGCTTGCTATTGGTGGACTTAAAGAAAAACTTCTAGCAGCGCATCGAGGCGGCATTAAAACTGTCGTTATTCCAAAAGATAACGAGCGTGATTTGGAAGAAATTCCAGACAACGTGAAGAAAGATTTATCAATCCATCCGGTTAAGTGGATTGATGAAGTTCTTGATATTGCACTGCAGGAACCTGTAGAAAGCGTCAAGGTGGTTAAAAAATAACTTAATCGACTGGCTACAATCCTTTGTTTTTAAAGGCGTGTAGCCGTTTTTTTGCTATAAAATTGCAACAATTGAACAAAAAATGTGCATTGAGCGAAAGAAAACCTGATTTTTTTAAAATTAGGGCTTTCAAGTCGCAAAAGTTGTGTTACCTTTAAGTGGTATTCGCTTGAAGCCTTGCCACAAAAGGGATTGCAGCGATTCATTAATAAAGTTAATTATTTGTGACTGAAGCTTGATGTTAACAATCAAGCTTGCTATAACGTTCAAGCAAAATCGTTTTGGACAAACAGTATAATAACAATCGAAGGGGATCATAATTGTGAACAAGTCTCAACTTATCGACCAAATCGCTGCTGGTGCAGACATTTCTAAAGCAGCTGCTGGCCGCGCTCTTGACGCATTCACTGACTCAGTAACTGCGGCGCTTAAAGACGGCGACCAAGTTGCACTAGTAGGCTTTGGTACTTTCTCAGTTCGCGAACGTTCAGCTCGCAGTGGCCGTAACCCACAAACTGGTGAGACTATTCAGATTTCAGCAGCGAAAGTTCCATCTTTCAAAGCTGGTAAAGCACTGAAAGACGCTTGTAACTAAGCACAAAAATTATAGAAAAAGGCGATGGCTAGTCCATCGCCTTTTTTATTTCTAAAACAAAGAATTCAATATTGGGGACAGAGCAATGACTCTGACCCCAATATTTTAAGAGTAGAAATAACCCTTCGAGGCTTGGTGAGTTTTATACATATCCTCGCAATGCACGAACTTAACGAAAGACAGTACAAATAGTGTGTTTTGGTCGTTTATATTCGGCAGCATTGGGTTATAATCAGCGCTTATTTTATCTCGCACTCACGGATTTGTGATGGTTTGAGGTAACTGTAGTAAGCAACGGAGTTGAAGAACAATCATGCTAGAAAGAATCAGAGAAGGTTCTCAAGGCCCATGGGCGATGGCGATTATCGCGCTTATCGTTTTAAGTTTCGTATTCGCAGGTGTAGGTAGCTACCTAACATCATCAGGTACTACTGCAGTAGCTACTGTTAATGGCGAAGAAATTTCGGCACAAGAACTAGAGCGTGCATATCAGAATCAGCGTGCACAAATGGAGTCACAATACGGCGAAAGCATCGCACAGCTTTTCTCTAGTGAGCAATACCTCGCAGATTTCAGAAGAAATGTACTGGACAGACTTATTGCTGAAAAACTAATTCAGCAACAAGCGACGGACATGGGATTGCGCGTAAGTGATAAACAAATTCGCGAAACCATAACACAAATGCCTGAGTTCCAGTTTGGTGGTCAGTTCGATAACGAACGTTTCCAAGCCATTCTTCGTCAAAACGGTTTCCAAGCAGCCGATTTCCGCGATTATCTGCGTGTTCAAATGACACAAAACCAGTTGGCTGCAGCGCTAACGAATTCTTCATTTGCGTTGGACGGTGAAGTACAGCAAGCGAATGCGCTACAGCGCCAAACTCGTGATGCGAAATACGTGCTAGTGAGCTCTGATGAATTTGCCGGCTCAATTGAAGTGACAGATGCGGATGTTGAAGCTTTTTATAATAACAACATCGCCTCTTTCGATACTGACGAGCAGGTTAAACTTGCTTACGTTAAGTTAAGTGTCGATGACTTGAAAGATCGCGTTTCGGTTGATGAAGAAGCGGTTCGCACGTACTACGAAAATAACCTGGGAAGCTACGGCAAAGAAGAAGAGCGCCGTGTTTCTCATATTCTTATCGAAGCGGGCGATGATGCCGATGCAGCGAAAGCAAAAGCAGAATCATTAAAAGCAGAACTCAATAACGGTGCAGACTTTGCGGCTCTTGCAGAAGCAAACTCTGATGACACATTCTCTGCCGAAAACGGTGGTGACTTAGACTTCATTACACCAGAAATGATGGACCCAGCGTTTGATGAAGCAGCTTTTGCTTTACAAAATGTTGGCGATGTATCCGACGTAGTTGAAACCGAGTTTGGTTTTCACATCATCAAGTTAACAGACTTAAAAGAAGCACAAGTTAAATCTTTCGATGAAGTAGCGGGTGAGATTCGCGATACGCTTCTTTATGATGCGGCTATGGAAAAGTACTTTGAGCTTCAAAATACGTTAGCTGAAATTGCGTTTGAAGTACCTGATACGCTAGAAGATGCAGCGAACGCGGTTGATTTGCCTGTGCAAGAGTCAGTGGTATTTAGTCGCAACACCGCACCTGCTGATCTAAGCTTCCCTGGTTTACTGGACGTTGCTTTCTCTTCTGAACTTATTGATGAAGGACTGAATAGCGATATTATAGAGCTAGACGACGAAACCGTCGTTGTTGCGCGTGTTATTGAGCATCAGCCTCAGCGTACTCAATCACTTGAAGAAGTACGCGAAGGCATCGAAGCCTCTGTTAAGGCTGAAAAGTCAAAAGAAGCTGCAGAAGCTTGGGCGTTTGATATCGCACAAAAAGTGCGTGCTGGAGAAAGCGTTGAAAGCGAGCTAGCTGAAAAGTCTGTGTCTTGGGAAACAGCAGCGGCTGTTCCGAGAGCGGGCGGTACACTTGCACGTGCATTAGTTGACACGCTTTTCTCTCTTGCCCTTGAAGGCGAAGATAAAGTTGATGTTGCAACAACGGTAAACGGTGACGTTGCTGTTGTTATGCTTGAAAACGTTAACGCAGCACCAGAGCTTGAGAATGAGTTGGGTGAAAGCCTGAAGCAGCGCCTTGCTCAGGTACAAGGTCAGCGCGTTTATCAACAATATATTGATGCGCTTCGCGCAAATGCAGAAGTGACTATCTCACAGACGCTATAAGCACTGCTGAATAAAAGCTGTCGCTGCGACTAACAGTGACACCCGCAAATACTAAAAAGCCAGCCTCTTTCATAGATGCTGGCTTTTTTTACAACGCAGTGATTGGCTATTTATTTGAAGTGCGTTAGTTCGTTAAGAACAGCATCAGTGTATAAAATGCCGCAATAACACCAGATAACACGAATATGTACAGAAACCCTTGCTTGCCTTGCTCCAGAGTGTATTTATTGGCTTGTAAATAGCCAAACCAGAGTAGTGACAAAATAAGGGGTATTAAAACAATGATTTTTAACACAGTAATGCCTTTCTTTAAGTTATGTTCTAGTTATAACAACGCGCGTTGATTTAGACAAATCTTAACGAGCCAGTCCTAGTCGCCAACTCACCCATTGTCGCCTTCCTTGTTATCACCCTTTATTATTTTTAGCTTCAGGTTACTTTGTCCGCTGTCATGGCATTGTCGTAAATCTGTTATTGCCGTGTCACTTTACATTTGTGTAATAGACTCACGTTTCATAAAGGTTTCTTATGCATGTCAATTCAGCCTTTACCTTCCATAGCGCCAGCTCGCAGTATTTATTTTGCCGAAGTGCTTATGGCAAGAGCGTCGATTACCCCGCAGGACGCTGGTTGCCAAAGTTACCTGATATACAAGCTCGAAAAACTCGGTTTCTTTTGTGAGAAATACACAATTAATGGAGTGAGCAACCTCATCGCGAGGTGGGGGCAGGGCCCGAATCACTTTGCATTTAGCGGCCATACTGATGTTGTGCCCCCAGGTCCTCTTGATAAGTGGAAGTCACCGCCTTTTAGTCCCGTAATTAGCAAAAATAAATTATATGGACGTGGTGCTGCCGATATGAAAACAGGCATCGCAGCCATGCTAGCGGCAACAGAGCGAACCATTGCCTCGTTAGATAAGGAAAAGGTCTCTTTCTGGTGGCTAATCACCAGTGATGAAGAAGGGGAGGCGGAGTGGGGCTCTAAATGGATAGCTGAGTATTTGGCATCTAAAAATGTCCAGCTTGATATGTGCCTAGTAGGTGAACCTTCTGCATCTGCATCAACCGGCGATACGATTAAGATTGGACGCAGAGGCTCACTTTCCGGCACTATCCATATTGCAGGAAAGCAAGGTCACGTGGCTTATCCAAAGACAGCGGTAAATGCTATCCACAAAGCGAGTAACGTGATTAATGCGCTAACACAGTACCCATTTGACGAGGGGAGTGATGATTTCCCTGGTACTTCGCTTCAAATAACACATATGGACACGGGAAGCTTCACTGATAACATAGTGCCTAGTGCTGTTCGTATAGAGTTTAATGTCAGATATTCGTGGCAGTTTAATCAAAACAGTTTATCGGTATTGCTGCGCAGTATTATCAATAGTATTGATACAGAAGCCGAAGTTAGCTTTTCAAGACCCTGTGAAGCTTACTTGAGCAAGCCTAACAGTAATGCGGAGCACTGCTTAATTGCCTGCGTAGAAAAAGCGATAAAGGGCGCTACAGGGCGTTACCCTGTTATCAGTACATCTGGTGGTACTTCTGACGGGCGTTTTTTTGCTAGTGAGCACACACAAGTAGTTGAAGTGGGTGTGCCAAACACCACCATTCACCAAATAAACGAACACATTCATGTGTCTGATTTGCTCACTCTTGAAGATATTTATACCGACATTCTTAAGTATGTTGGCGAGCGATAACGACTTCTGAAATTTTCAGTAAAGCGGAAGGCCGTAGAATGAGAAAGGGAGCGTTTGTCATATGCTCCCCCCTCGCTTAGGCTGTGGCTTTAAGCTGAATATCGGTTAGATAGCGTTTGCGCTTTTTCTCAGTAAGTGTTTGCATGTCAACCACCACCAGTCCGTCGATACAGTCGTTAAAATCTGGGTCGACATTAAAGCCTAAAAATGCCACCCCGCCGTCTTTAGCCACTTCAGAATACTGCTTATACAGCGTTGGTACGTTTACGCCCATGTTAGCCAGTAAATGCTTTAGCTGCGTAAACTCTGCCTTGTAATCGTTACCTGTAAATTGATGTAACGCGTCGTTCGCCACTTGATAAGGTCGCTTGCAGGTCGCTTCGCCAAACTTGGCAGGGAAGTACGTGGAATAGAATTGTACCAATAAATCTTTAGCGGGTTCAGGGTAGGCATTACTGAGTGACACCGCACCAAACAGATAGCGATACTTTGGGTAGCGGCTTAAAAATGCCCCGATACCAAACCACAAATAATCTAAACTACGCTTTCCCCAATAGCGAGGCTGGACAAAGCTTCGCCCTAGCTCTAAGCCTTCTTTGAAGAGTTTATCGTTGTCCTTACCGTAATTAAATAAGGTGGCAGAGTAGAGCCCGGTAGGGTGGTCTGGCGCTGTCAAAAGCTCAGCATCGCCAAAGCGGTAGGCACCCACAATTTCTAAATCGTTGTCATCCCAAAGTACAAGGTGATAATAGTGGGGGTCGTATTGATCGATGTCTCTACGCTTGTTGGTACCTTCGCCCACGGCTCGAAACGCCACTTCGCGCAGGCGGCCAATCTCTCGCATAATCGGTGAACAGCTTTTGTGTTGGTATAGGTAAATAGATTTTCCGTCGCCAGTTTCACCTAAATGTTCGCAGTCTCGCATAGCGCGGGCCAGTTCTTTTCTGTCTTCTGGCATGGCAATAGAAGCCTGGGTTTCAAATACGCCTTTCTTGTTACTGCCAATGCGATACAGATGGCGCTTAAACAGCTTTACCTGCTCTTTTAGCGGTATATTGGTTTGCTGGTACGCTTCAAATGGAATAAGTTCGCCAATGCGCATAGGTAAATGCTTCTTACGCTGTTTGAACATCTCTTTGACGAGCAGCGCGGTGGCTAATGGCTTGTACACCATGGACACGCCGTAAAAAAGCGGGCTATTTTTCGCGTCTATATAAACCGGCAATATCGGTGCTTTTGCTTGCTTTGCAATGCGTAAAAAACCTGTGTGCCATCTGGTGTCGCGAACACCTTGTGGGCGTAATCGAGACACTTCACCGGCAGGAAAAATCAATATGGCGCCGTCGCTGTTAAGGTGTTTTTGAATTGCCGATAAATGCTGTTTTGGTGTGCCTCCCTGCATATTGTTTACAGGTAACAGCATATCGTGAAGCGGTTCAATGGCCATAAGCATTTCATTGGCGACCACTTTCAAGTCGTGACGTACTTCACTAACCAGCTTTATAAGCGCAAGTGCGTCGAGTGAGCCAATCGGATGGTTAGCAATAATCACCACTCTACCTTCACTTGGAATGCGTTCTTTTTCTACATCGCGGGTGGAGTAGCTGATATTAAAATATTCCAGCACTTGCTCTACGAAATCGATATCTTCGTAATGCGGATAGGCTTCACCAAATTCAGTAATTTCACGTTCGTGAAGAAGGTGCCTTAAGACGAATGACAGCGACTTAAATAGAATGGGGTTATTTGCTACTTGAGGGTAATGCTTGTTCAGTACGTCGTTTACAGTAAACATAGAACCTGTTTCTCTTCCGGTTTTGGCGAACAATAGCAGGGCAATGTGACGCTTTTCACACAGTTTCATGGCAGTTATTTGACAGTGTTAAAAAGTTGTAACTATGACCTGTTAA